>Ga0082212_10001308_pt1 | contig 36655 bp, 32 predicted proteins | sample TergutNt197P3_FD_71548 | JGI IMG/M metagenome (GOLD analysis project Ga0082212, IMG submission 71548) | Neocapritermes taracua P3 segment gut microbial communities from Petit-Saut dam, French Guiana - Nt197 P3 | ecosystem: Host-associated > Arthropoda: Insects > Digestive system > Gut ...
TTGATGATAAACTGCTTTTGGGTGTCGGGGCAATACAAGGGAAAAGGCTATGCGAAAGCATTGCTTCAAACAGCGATTGACGATGCAAAAGCACAAGGCAAAAACGGACTTGTAACCGTTGTGGGAACTGCCAAACTGCCATTTATGAGCGATACGAAATGGCTGTTGCGGCAGGGCTTTGAAACCGCTGAAAAATTGCCTTACGGATTTAGTCTGTTAGTAAAAAAGTTAAATCCGGCGGCACAAAATCCTTCGTTTAACAAATCGGTAAAAAGCGGGGAATGCGCGGAGAAAGGATTGACGGTTTATTACACCAACCGCTGTCCGTTTACCGAATACTACGTGAACACGGAGTTAATACGAACCGCCGAAAAGAGAAAACTCCCGCTCACGTTGGTAAAACTCGAAACTTTGGAACAGGCACAATCGGCGCCCACGCCTGCCACAATATTCAGTTTGTTTTATAACGGAAAGTTTGTTACCACCGATATTAGTGCATGTATGGATAGCAGGTTTGATAAAGCCGTAAAGACAAAGTGAGAGCGGGAGAAAGTTGAAAATTTACGATGATACATGACAGAGCGCAGAAAAATGAATGAACAAAACAATATAAATAAATACTATGGAGTCATTTGATTCAACAAAGAAAAGTCTTTATGAAGTACTTAAAGATGTGAACACAGGGAAAATACAATTGCCAGATTTTCAAAGAGAGTGGGTTTGGGATGATAACAGAATAAAGGGAATAATTGCTTCAGTAGCAAAGTCTTTTCCAATCGGAGCAATAATGCTTTTAGAAACAGGTAATGAAAATATTAGATTCAAAACAAAACCTGTAGAAGGAGTTATTGGAATAAGCAACACAAAACCTGAAATGCTAATTCTCGATGGACAGCAAAGAATAACATCGTTGTATCAAGCAATCATTCCTAATAGAGTTGTAAAAACTCGTAATTCTAAAGGATACGAAATAAAAAGGTGGTATTACATCGATATGGTCAAAGCGTTAGACCCTGATTCTGACTTAGAAGAAGCAATTTTTTCCATCAATGAAAACAAAATTATTACCGAAAATATCGGACGTGATATAGTTTTAGATTTGACAACAGAAGAAAATGAGTTTAAAAATTTAATGTACCCAGTTTGTATGGTAGATGATTATGATGAATGGCGTACAAGTTTTTCGGAATATTGGGATTATGACAGGGAAAAAATAAAATTTTGGAACGAGTTCGAGAAAAAAATCATCAAAGGTTTTAATGGCTATAATTTACCTGTAATTGTGATGAAAAAGGAAAATCCTAAAGAAGCAGTGTGCCAAGTTTTTGAAAAGGTAAATACTGGTGGTGTTTCATTAACTGTTTTTGAACTTTTAACCGCATCTTTTGCTTCGGATGAATTTGATTTAAAAGCAGATTGGGCAAATATCAAAAATGATTTTAAACCATTCAAAGTCCTGAGTAATATAAACAATACAGATGTAATACAAGCAATAACCCTTTATTCAACATTCAAAAAACGCACTGAATTTGTTTCGGATGGTTTTAGTGGTATCGCACCAGCAGTAAGTGCCAAACGTAAGGAAATGCTCAATTTATCTTTGTCGGAATATAAAAAATATAGGGATGATATTGTAAAAGGCTTTATAAAAGCATCTAAAATTCTCGTTGAGCATCATATTTATAATTCAAGAGATTTGCCGTATTCTACCCAACTTGTTCCGATGGCGGCAATTTTGGCAAAACTTGGAGACAAGATTGAGAATGTTGGGAATAAGAATAAACTTATGCGATGGTTTTGGTGCGGAGTTTTTGGAGAACTTTATGGTTCTGCAAATGAAACTCGCTACGCTTTAGACTTGGTTCAAGTTACTGAATGGATTGAAAATAATGCCGAAGAACCAAAAACAATATATGATGCAAACTTTTCGCCGTCTCGATTAAATACTCTACGGACACGAAACAGCGCGGCATATAAAGGCGTTTACGCAATTATGATGGATGACAATACAAAAGATTGGCTTTCTGCAACAAAAATTGATTTCAGCACATATTTTTCAGAATCAATAGACATTCATCACATATTCCCTGTTGCCTGGTGCGAGAAAAATAAAATTTATCGTGATGATTTTGATTGTATTATCAACAAAACGCCTTTGTCTGGTCGAACAAATAGAATTGTTAGTGGCGAAGCGCCAAGTAAGTATTTAGAAAGGTTGAAAAAACATGCAGGTGTATCTGATATTGAGTTTAATGATATTTTGTTGTCTCATGTGGTTAATCCTGACTTTATGCACAATGATGATTTTTATGGTTTTTTCAATAATCGAAAGGAATTGATTTTACAAAGAATTGAAAATGCAATGAAAAAACAAATACCGAGAGAACAGATAATAGAAGAAGAAGGTGAATTTATTGATAATGTAGTTGAAGAAGAAGATGAAATATAAAATTGACTGTACCGAGAAAATACAGAGAATTAAGAGATGAAATCTTGAAAACATATAAAGAACAAGTTGACAATTCTCGAATTGAGAAATAACAACAAATTATATAATTAAACAGCGATGAAGAAAAAACTTATTTTTTTAGTTGCCGTCGGATTGCTTGCAGCTATTGGCGGATGTGCCCAAAGCAGTAAAAAAACAACAGAGATGAAGAAAACAGATTATCGTAAAATATCGGCGCAAGAAGCGAAAAAAATGCTGGACGAAAACCCCGTAGCCATCCTGCTCGATGTTCGCACCGAAGCGGAATACAAAGAAATGCACATACCCAATGCCATCCTGCTTACCGATAGCGAAATTAAGCGTAAGGCTGCCAATGTGCTGCCCGACAAGGATGCGCTGATTTTGGTCTATTGCCGCAGCGGACGAAGGAGCGCGGCCTCGGCCCGTGAATTGATTAATATGGGATACACCCGTGTGTATGATTTTGGCGGAATCATTGACTGGCCTTATGACATGCCCTAATTTGGGCAGTGTTTCATAAATTAGAAAGCGACTTGAAAATGATTGCCGATAAAATTATTATTGTAGTTTTGCGCCGTGTTTTTACAACACTTAAATAAAGCGGGTTGCTTTTAAAAATCTGTATGAAAAAGAGAAATATTGCTCTTGGCGGAGTTTCATTTGCTATTTTGCTGTCGTTGAGTCTTTCACATTTATTCAACGATATGCTTCAGTCGCTGGTATCGGCTATTTACCCATTAGTGAAAAGTTCGCTTAACCTTAATTACACGCAAATCGGGCTTATTACGCTGACATTTCAAACTACTTCGTCTGTATTTCAACCGGTTGTTGGTTATTTTACTGATAAAAAACCACAGCCGCTGTCGCTGCCCATTGGCATGACATTCACGATGGTGGGATTATTTTTTCTCTCAGGATCCGAAACTCTTTGGCAGGTGATATTGTCAGTTGCATGTATTGGTTTTGGTTCAGCCATATTTCATCCCGAAGCATCGCGGTTGGCTCGCATGGCATCGGGTGGCCGTTACGGAATGGCGCAGTCACTGTTTCAGGTTGGCGGCAATTTAGGAGGCTCGCTTGGCCCCTTGTTGGCGGCATTAATAGTAGCGCCTTACGGGCAGCAAAATATCAAATGGTTTTCGTTAGTCGCTTTACTTTCCATCTCAATAATGATATTCATCAGCCGGTGGTATGCGAACAATCTGAAAATGATGAAACGCACAAAGGAACCTGTAGATACACGCCGTTCGTTGGCGCCGCGCTCCACAATTGCTATGTCGCTGACGGTATTATTGGTGCTGATTTTTTCGAAATACGTGTATATGGCGAGTATTACCAACTATTACACGTTTTATCTGATGCATCGTTTCGACTTGCCGGTAAGAAGCGCACAAATATATTTAGCGGTGTTTGGGTTTGCTATTGCCGCGGGAACAATGCTTGGCGGCCCAATTGGCGATAAATTTGGGCGCAAATATGTTATATGGTTTTCTATTCTCGGCGTTGCTCCGTTTACTTTGTTAATGCCTTATGCAAACCTTGTGTGGACATGTGTTTTAAGCGTATGTATCGGTCTTATTTTGTCATCGGCATTTTCGGCCATATTGGTTTATGCGCAGGAATTACTGCCGGGGAAAGTTGGGACTATTGCAGGTTTATTTTTCGGACTGGCTTTTGGCATTGCCGGTATTGCGGCGGCTGTACTTGGCCATATTGTCGATAAAAACGGAATTGAATATGTATATCGTTTTTGTTCTTTCCTGCCATTGCTGGGAATAACGGCATGGTTTCTTCCATCGGATAAAAAGCGATAATTATCCATGGGGAGATAAACGTTAAAATTTGTACAAAATTTTTTTTGGCTACTTTCGCCGTTGTGTCAAACTGCTTATTCTGTGGTGATATTTTATCCGATTGATAGATTAATTTGTTTACCAAGTCCGAACTCGAAAATTCTGTAAAGAGTAGAAAGTTGTATGTCACACTTTCCATTTTCAAGTCGTGAAATATAACTTTTTTTTGTACCGATTTTTTCGGCAAGCTGTTCCTGCGTCATTTTGGCTTCATGCCGGGCTTCTTTCAGCATTTCACTGATAACGTAATATTGTGCCTGTTCTTCAAAAACATCACGCTGCTTTGTGCCGATTTTTCCGTATTTTATGTCTAATAGCTCTTCAAAGTTCTTAGCATTTTTGATTTCTTCATTTTTCATTTTCTTTCTCTTTTAAGTTAAAATATTCCGCTTTCAGTTTCAATGCCAAATCAATTACATTTTTAGGCGCTTTTTGTGTCTTTTTTTGAAAACCGTTAAAAAGTACAACTAAATTACCTTTGTCAAAACAGCAAAATATTCGATAAATATTACTTTCAAACTCTATTCGTACTTCATAAAGTCCATCAGTTCCTGTTACGTGGTCAAGAAATTTTTCGGTATTTTCTCAACATTACGGATGATCTTAAAAGCATATTCTATTTTTTTCTGTACATTTTCAGGCTGTCTTAAATAAAAGTCCAAAAAATAATGCTTATGAAAAATAATATGTCTTTGAACATTCATACCGCAAAGTTAACTTAAAAGTTGTCATTATGCAAATTTTTGTGATAATTTATATTCATAACGACACTATGCGTGGTTATGCTCGGTGTCATACAATAGATTGGCGGCTTGGCGCAGGTGGGGGGCTGCTGGACGTGCCACAAAGGTACAAAACTTCCTTTCACCGCCAAACTTTCGAGCCGTTACAACCCCACTTGAGCCAAACCGCTTGTTGTGCGATGGCAGTTTTGTTGTCGTTTCGTAAGGTACTCACTCTTCACCAAACCGCTTACCAATTTGATAAATCAATACCCAATTGCTAAATTTTGAATAAAAACCCTCGAAACGGTCTTCATTAGACCAATCAATTTTTGTCCCGTCACTATAGTAAACTTCGCAAAACATACAACTGCTGAACGAGTGATAATAGTAATAAACTGTACGCTTTTTCCATTCTCCTCTAAAGAATTCAACCGTTACACCTGTCATCGGGCTTTTACTGTACTCTCTCTCACAATAATCAATCCTCTCTCTCAAGAATTCAGGAAGTTTCTCTTTAGGGACAATTGCGACAGGTACGCTATAGCCAAATTGATAAACATAAATTGTTTCATCACTTGTTTCGGATTTTTTACTGCACCCAAACTGAAATGCAACCAATACTGCAATGGCTGCAATAACTAAATAATTCAAAACTACTTTTTTCATGTTACTTAAGTATTAAATTATACATTCCCCTTCTGAGGCGGCTTCGCAGGTCTTGCCTTGTTGTCGCAAGGTTTCAAGTTTTCACGGTATTTGCAACTCTGTTTACCGCGCTCTCGCCCGCTTGCGCACAACGTCCGCTGGCTTTGCGAAGGGTTTTGCCTTTTGCAAAACCGGCAGATGTACGAAGTCCCGTAGGGCTGAGTACATTCGCATCGCCCAAATATACACATTATTTTTCATTTTTCGCCGGTACAGATTATATTGTGGCTAAAATATTTCCAAATCATGTAAACTTTTACAAATGAATGATTATCTTTATAAAAAAGATTATGAAAGAAAAACTGCCTGAATTTGTACAAAACGATATGTGGCTGGAGCCGTTTGCCGATGTAATAGTTGGCAGGATAAACACGGCCGTGGCAAAAGAAAGGGAACTCACAGGAGGCGGCCGGCTTTCCGATTTCGCTGTCGGCTATCTTTATTTCGGGCTTCATAAAACCGAAAATGGCTGGGTAATCCGCGAATGGCTTCCCAACGCCACACACATATATTTAATTGGTACTTTTAACAACTGGCAGGAAGAAAAAAAATATGCTTTCCGCCCGTTGGAAAACGGTGTATGGGAGCTTGAACTCAGCAGTAACGATTTACGCCACGGCGACCTTTATGCCCTTTTGGTACATTGGGCAATTGATTGTGGCAAACGGATTCCGGCTTGGGCTGCTCGCGCGGTGCAGGATCCGCACACCTTTATTTTTAATGCGCAGGTTTGGTCGCCCGATAAGCCATACAAGTGGAAAAACCGCAGCTTTGTTAGATCGGCAGAACCACCGCTTATTTACGAAGCGCATATTGGCATGGCCGGAGAAGAAGAACGGGTACACACTTACAGCGAATTCAGGGAGAAAATGCTCCCCCGAATAAAAGCCAACGGCTACAATACCATTCAACTTATGGCCATACCCGAACATCCTTACTACGGGAGTTTCGGCTATCATGTTTCCGGTTTCTTTGCGGCCTCATCGCGTTTCGGAACTCCCGACGAGCTGAAGCAACTCATTGATGAAGCTCATGGGATGGGACTTGCCGTAATTATGGATATAGTTCATTCGCACACCGTGAAAAACGAAATAGAAGGATTGGGAAAATACGACGGAACACGGTCGCAGTTTTTGCACGAAGGTAAAAAGGGCGAACATCCTGCTTGGGATTCCTACTGTTTCAATTACGGGAAAAACGAAGTTTTACATTTTCTTCTGTCGAATATAAAATTCTGGCTCGAAGAATATAAATTCGATGGATTTCGTTTCGACGGCGTAACCAGCATGCTGTATCTTGACCACGCCTTGGAAAAAACTTTTACCTGTTACGACGACTATTTTGGCTCGAATGTTGACAACGAGGTTGTTACATTTTTGAGGCTTGCAAACAAGCTGATAAAACAGATAAATCCCAATGCCTTGTCGATAGCCGAAGACATGAGCGGAATGCCGGGCCTTGCCGTACCGGTTGAAAAAGGCGGACTTGGATTCGACTACCGCATGGCCATGGGTGTGCCCGATTTCTGGATAAAAACTATTAAAGAAAAAGCCGACGAAGAATGGGATGTGGGCGATATTTTTTACCAGCTTATCTCGAAACGAATGGATGAAAAAGTGGTTAGCTATGCCGAATCGCACGATCAGGCTTTGGTGGGCGATAAAACCATTATTTTCCGCCTTATCGACAAGGAAATGTATTTCAGCATGCGTAAAGACCAGCCCAACCTGATTGTTGACCGCGGAATTGCACTGCACAAAATGATACGTCTTGCAACGGCAAGCACTGCCGGCGGAGCATACCTTAACTTTATGGGTAATGAATTTGGCCACCCCGAATGGATTGACTTTCCAAGAGAAGGGAACGGCTGGTCGTATAAACACTGCCGCCGGATATGGAGCATATCGGAAGATCCGGAACTGAAATTTCACTGGCTGTACTATTTCGACAGGGAAATGATTAAGTTTATCAGCGAACATAAACTGCTTGCTATTCCGGAAGTTAACCTAATATCGGAAAGCAAATCAGACAAGATCTTTGCTTATTGCCGCGGACTGTTTGTGTTTGTTTTTAACTTTAATCCGACTCAATCGTTTACCGATTACGGGATACCGCTGGAGCCGGGTAAATATAAAATTGTGCTGAATACCGACTCCGGCTGTTTTGGCGGGAACGACGCAGTTGACGAAGATATTGCATATTACACGCTGCCTTCGGGTGGCGTTAACAGCCGGCATTTTTTGAAACTGTACCTGCCTGCCCGCACAGCGCTGGTATTAAAAAAAATAGACTTTAAAAAGATTAAATAATGACGAAAAACAAATTTCAAACAGCTGTCGAAATTCCGCAATTTCCGAAAAAAACCGGTTATAACATGAAAAACATGTTTATGGGTTCCTGTTTTACCGAAAAAGTAGGGGGGAAGATGGAAGCATTAAAATTTCAAACAGATATTAACCCGTTTGGAATTACTTACAATCCGGCTTCGTTAGCCGGCGGAATTTGGCGTTTGCTGCAAAACAAAGAATTTCAGAAAGACGACTTAATTGAACACAACGGTCTTTGGCACAGTTTTTCGCATCATGGAAATTTTTCGTCGGTTTCGGCTGAAGAAACTCTTCAAAAAATTAACGAAAGGGTAGGATATTCCTCTGTTTTTTTGAGGAACGCTGATTTTCTTTTCCTTACTTTCGGAACAGCCTGGGTTTATGAATACAAAAAAACAGGGAAAGTGGTTTCGAACTGCCACAAAATTCCTGAAAATGAATTCAGACGTTATCGCTTAACCGTTGATGAAATTGTAGAAGAATATAAAAATTTGCTATGCGAAATAAAGAAAGAAAACCAAAACTGCCGGGTAATATTTACCGTAAGCCCCATTCGTCACTGGAAAGACGGGGCTGTTGAAAATCAGCGCAGTAAAGCTACCCTGCTGCTTGCCATCGATAAAATACTTGCCGAGCAGGGAAACGAAAACTGCAGTTATTTTCCGGCATACGAGATTGTGATGGATGAACTGCGCGATTACCGTTTTTACGCCGACGACATGATTCATATTTCGGATGTGGCTATTAACCATATCTGGGAAATTTTTGAGAAAAACCTTATTGACGCAGAAAGTGCGAAAATTATCCCGCAGGTGCAAAAAATAAACAAGGCGCTTCATCACAGGCCGTTTAACAAAAATTCGCCCGAGTACATTTCGTTTTTAAAATCCACGTCAAAAAAAGTCAAAGAGTTGGAGATAAAATTTCCTAATATTAATTTTGAAGAAATAGAATAAATTGCATTCGTAAAACTTGAGACAAAGGTTAAAAAAACACTGTTATGAAAGTATTAATGTTTGGATGGGAGTTTCCCCCGCATATTTCAGGAGGTTTGGGCACTGCCTGCCGTGGCCTTACCAAAGGCCTTACCGAACTTGGCGGTGTTGATATACTTTTTGTAGTACCTAAAGCCTTTGGAGACGAAAACCATGCAGGAATACAGCTGATAGGAACCAATAACGTGGCATTGACTCAAAAAGAAATTCAGCTTGACGATACGCGGAAAAAAATTAACTGTTTTGAAGTAGATTCAGGGATTATCCCATACGCCAGCGAAGAAGAATTCTGGAAACTAAAGAGCGGTAAATATTCGAGAGACACCCGCTTCATAAAAATTGGCGAAGGGTATAAAATTGATTTCAGCGGCAGTTATGGTGGAAATCTTTTTCAGGAAGTTAAAAATTATGCCTTAGTTTCTGAAATAATTGCAGAAAACAACTCGTTCGACATTATCCACGCACACGACTGGCTGGCTTATCCGGCAGGAATTGCTGCCCGAAATATTTCCGGGAAGCCGCTTGTAATACATGTTCATTCAACTGAATTCGACCGCAGTAGAGGAAACATTAATCCAAATGTTTATGCAATTGAACGGGAAGGCATGGAAAACGCCGCAAAAATAATTGCAGTGAGCAACTTCACCCGGAATACAATTATTGAAAAATATCACATGCCACCTCAAAAAGTAGTAACAGTGTACAATGCTGTTGAGTCGCTAACTTCAACCGGAAGAACAATAAGTAAAAGAGTATTAAACGAAAAAATAGTTACTTTTTTGGGCAGGATAACCATGCAAAAAGGCCCTGAATATTTCATTGAGGTGGCAAATCTTGTTTTAAAAAAAATGAATAATGTGCGTTTTGTTATGGCTGGCAGCGGCGATTTAATGAATGCCATGATTACCCGTGCTGCTGAACTGAAAATTACCGATAAGTTCCATTTTACCGGATTTCTGCATGGCGACGATGTTTTCAGGATGTTTGAAATGACCGACGTATTTGTTATGCCTTCTCCATCCGAGCCGTTTGGGATTGCTGCACTTGAGGCCATGCAATCGGGGGTTCCGGTGATAATTTCAAACCAGTCGGGGGTAGCAGAAATTTTAAAAAACGCGATAAAAATAGATTTTTGGGACACTCATGCCATGGCTGATGCTATTTATGGCTTACTGAATTATCCCTCGCTTTCAAAAATGCTTAAAAAAGAGGGGAAAAAAGAAGTTCGAAATTTAAAGTGGAAAAGTTCTGCTGAAAAAGTTTACAAAATATATAAAAACGTGCTGAGTTAATACAATTATAAAAATCAGAAAATGAAACCAGTCTGCTTGTTTTTTCACGCGCACCGGCCTTTCAGGCTCCGCCATTACCGGTTTTTCGATATAGGTAACGATCATTATTATTACGATGACTACTTCAACGAAACTGCAATGAGGAGAATGGCCGAAAAAAGCTATCTTCCGGTAAATGAATTACTTTTAAAATTAGCAAAAAAATTAAAGGGAAAGTTTAAAGTGTCATTTTCAATTACCGGTTTAGCGCTTGAACAGTTTGAGCTATACTCACCTGAGGTCATAGAATCGTTCAAAAAACTGGCAAAAACAGGCTGCGTTGAATTTTTATCCGAACCATATTCACACGCGCTGTCGTCGCTGAAAAATCCCGACATTTTTGAAAAACAGGTAAAACAGCACGAAGAACGCATTTTAGGTTTGTTTGGCCAAAGACCGAGAATTTTAAGGAATACCGAAATGATTTATTTCGACAATATAGGCGCACTGGCTGCCGAAATGGGCTACAAAGGAATGCTCGCCGAAGGGGCGGAACATGTATTGGGATGGGAAAGCCCGAATTTTGTATATGCAAACGCCATTAACCCGGAGATGAAAATATTGATGATAAATTCCAAACTAAGCGACGATATTTCATCACGTTTTTCAGACAAAAACCGGTCGGAGTTTCCGTTAACTGCCGAAAAATTTACAAACCGGCTCGAAAAAACAGAAAAAAGAGAAGACGTTGTAAATATTTTTTTGAATTATGAATCGTTTGGAGAACATCAGTCAAAAGAAAGCGGTATATTCGATTTTCTGGAAAAATTCGTTGAGCTGGTTGTTAAAAATCCGACTTTGAAATTTTCTACTCCTTCCGAGATTATAGAAGAACTTAAGCCTGTTTCGGTTATAAAAGTGCCTAATCCTGTTTCATGGGCAGGCGAAGAATGCGGTATTACTGCCCTGCTTGGTAACGACATACAAAAAGAGGCTTATGAAAAACTGTACAGCCTTTCGGAAAGAATGGAAAAATGCAGTAACCATGAACTTCATAAAGACTGGGATTACCTTCAGGCAAGCGACCATTTTTACTATATGTCAACCAAAAACTATTCGCATGACAGTAACCGAAATCTGCTTAACCCTTTCAATACGCCTTACGAAGCTTTTATAAACTATATGAACATACTTAGTGATTTTAAAACCAGATTAAACTCATTTGTACCTGAAAATGAAATTGAAAACAAAATAGTCTATCTGCAGAAACTGATTGATGAAAACGAAAAGAAAATAAAAAAATTGGAAACAGAACTTAAGCGCTTACAATCTTAGTGAGATTTTTTCTTCAACAGCTGTTACATAACAGCACAGATATTTTTTAAATAGTTGAATTTATAACAACAAGATAATCAATACAATTTACAGGGTTAACAATATTTATAGATTAATTAGTAGCTTTAATATGCTGCAAAACATTATATTTGGGTTTTAAATATTCTGATACAAAAAATAAATTTAAAATATGTTTTTACTTGGATTCGACATTGGAAGTTCTTCCGTAAAAGTTTCGCTGGTAGAAGGGGAGAGTGGCGAATGTGTGGCCTCGTCGTTTTACCCGAAACAGGAAATGAAAATTACAACCCACAAAGTTGGCTGGGCAGAGCAGGAACCGGAATTATGGTGGGATAACCTGAAACTGGCCTTAAAAGATGTACTAAAGGAGTCAAGGATAAACCCTGATAATATTGCGTCGATAGGAATCTCGTACCAGATGCATGGACTTGTGATGGTTGATAAAAATCTTAGCGTAATAAGGCCGGCAATAATTTGGTGCGACAGTCGCGCGGCTTCGATTGGCAACAGGGCTTTTGAAGAAATAGGAGAGCAGCGCTGCCTTACAAATCTGTTGAATTCGCCGGGTAATTTTACTGCTTCGAAACTAAAATGGGTGAAAGAAAACGAACCCGAAAATTTTTCAAAAGCATATAAAATTATGCTGCCGGGCGATTACATTGCCATGAAACTCACCGGAATACCGCAAACTACTGTTAGCGGCTTGTCTGAAGGGATTATGTGGAATTTCAAGGAAAACTCAATAGCCGGCATGTTGTTTGAAAACTATGGATTTTCGTCTGAAATCATTCCCGAAATTGTGCCCACATTTGCCGTGCAGGGGCAACTTTCAAAGCAGGCCGCTACTGAACTGGGACTTTCGTCAAAAACAACCGTAAGCTACAGGGCAGGTGACCAGCCTAATAATGCACTGTCGTTAAATGTTTTAAACCCCGGCGAAATTGCCACAACAGCCGGCACATCGGGAGTTGTTTACGGTGTAAGCGACGAAATTAAATACGATCCACTTTCGCGCGTTAATACATTTGCCCACGTAAACCATTCAGTTGAAAATACTCGCTTGGGCGTTTTGCTTTGTATAAACGGAACAGGAATTTTAAATGCGTGGTTAAAACGAATGGTTGGCGAAAATATTTCGTATGCTGAGTTAGATCAAATGGCTTACGAAATTCCAATTGGCTCGGATGGTATTTCTATTCTGCCTTTCGGAAATGGCGCCGAAAGAGTATTAAATAACAAAAATATTGGATCGGTATTTAGTGGAATAAATTTCAATATTCATCAAAAGGGACATTTGCTGAGGGCAGCACAGGAAGGTATCGTATTTTCATTCAAGTATGGAATGGATATCATGCAGAATATCGGAATTAATGCTACGGTTATCAGGGCAGGAAAGGCAAATATGTTCCTTAGTCCGACATTCAGAAACACGCTTGCCGGAATATCAGGAGCAACAATAGAATTGTACAACACCGACGGTTCGATAGGTGCGGCAAGGGGAGCAGGCGTAGGCACGGGGTATTATAAATCGTTTGGCGAGGCTTTTACCAATCTGAAAAAATTAGAAGTGGTTGAACCTGAAACTGCCAAAATTACCAAATACCGTGATGCTTATGAAACATGGAAAAACCAGCTTGAATCAGTAATTAAATAAAGATTTTTCGGTTTTATTGCGGAAAATCGCTATTATTGCTGTAAATAAAGTAATTAATTCAACAATCATTAAAATAATAAATTATTATGGAGGTATTAAAAGGAAACAAAGAGTATTTTAAAGGTATTGGCCAGGTAAAATACGAGGGTAAGGATTCAAGAAATCCGTTAGCATTTAAATGGTACGACGAAAATAAAGTAGTGGGCGGCAAAACAATGAAAGATTATCTTCGTTTTGCTGTTGCATACTGGCATACATTCTGCGGCACCGGCGGCGATCCGTTTGGCCCGGGAACACAGATTTTCCCGTGGGACGGCGATTCTGATGTAATGAACGCTGCCAAAGCAAGAATGGACGCTGCTTTCGAGTTCATAACAAAAATGAATATACCGTTTTACTGTTTTCACGACACTGACGTAGTTGGCGACGGTTCGGTTTTCGAAATTGAAAAACGACTTGAGAAAATGGTAGAATATGCAAAGGAAAAACAGGCGGCATCGGGTGTTAAACTGCTTTGGGGAACAGCCAACGTGTTTTCTGCTCCGCGTTACATGAACGGTGCATCGACAAATCCTGATTTTAACGTTTTGGCAAATGCCGCTGTTCAGGTAAAAAATGCTATTGATGCAACCATAGCGCTTGGCGGTACCGGTTACGTTTTCTGGGGTGGACGTGAAGGCTATATGAGCCTGCACAATACCGACACAAAGCGTGAACTTGCCAATTTAGGCCAATTCTTGCGTACTGCCCGCGATTACGGACGGAAAGCCGGATTTAAAGGTACGTTCTTTATTGAACCCAAACCGATGGAGCCTACAAAACACCAGTACGATTATGACGCGCAAACTGTAATCGGGTTTTTAAAAGCAAACGGGCTGGAAAATGACTTCAAACTGAACGTTGAGGTTAACCATGCTACACTTGCCGGCCATACTTTTGCACACGATTTAAGAATGTCTGCCGATGCAGGTATGTTAGGTTCGATTGACGCAAATAAAGGCGATTACCAAAACGGATGGGATACCGACGAATTCCCAACCAATATTTATGAAATTACCGAAGCAATGCTTGAAATTGTACAGGCCGGCGGCTTTATTAACGGCGGTATAAATTTCGATGCAAAAACCCGCAGAAACTCAACTGATTTGGAAGATATTTTCATTGCACACATATCAGGGATGGATGTTTTTGCACGTTCGTTGCTTATTGCCGATAAAATTCTGAATGAATCGCCATACTTGGAAATGCGTAAAAAACGGTATGCCTCTTACAACAGTGGAAAAGGCGCTGAATTTGAGGCCGGTAAACTTTCGCTGGAAGCTTTGCGCGAAATTGCCAAAGAAGTTGGCGAACCAAAGCAAATAAGCGGTAAACAGGAATTGCTTGAACAACTTATTAACTGGTATATCTAATGAAAGAAAGAAATTCGCTTTATATCGTTGTTATAACTTTAGTCGCTACTTTAGGTGGCCTTCTATTTGGTTATGACACTGCTGTTATTTCGGGAGCCGAAAAATCAATTCAGGTTTATCTGATTAACAGTCTTGGACTAAGCTCTCTTGCCCATGGCGCAACCATATCGAGCGCTTTAATTGGCTGTATTATTGGCGGCAGTATTTCAGGTTTACTTGCATCGAGGTTTGGACGCAGGAATACCCTGTTTTTTGCTGCGGCTTTATTTTTCGTTTCGGCGCTGGGTTCCGGTGCACCTGAATTTTTGTTTTTCACAAAAAACGAACCATCGCTTGGCCTTTTGTATATGTTTAATTTTTACCGAATTATTGGTGGAATTGGCGTAGGTTTAGCCTCGGCAGTAAGCCCAATGTACATTAGCGAAATTGCCCCTGCCGATATTCGGGGGCGTTTGGTTTCGCTAAACCAGTTTGCTATCATCTTCGGGATGCTGGTGGTTTACTTTGTAAACTGGGGCATTGCCAACGGACAAACCATAGATTGGGTTAATACCATTGGCTGGAGGAGAATGTTTATGTCGGAAGCAATACCGGCGGCTTTGTTTGGGATTTTGCTGTTTTTTGTTCCCGAAACGCCTCGTTATTTGGCGTTGAGAAATAGAGATTCGAAAGCGTTAAGTATTTTAACACGTATTAACGGCGTAGAAAAAGCCAAAATTATTTTCCAGGAGATTAAAAACAGTGTTGAACAATCATCGGCAAAACTGTTCTCTTATGGAAAAGTTGTAATTATTATAGGGATTTTACTTTCTGTTTTCCAGCAATTTGTTGGTATTAATGTTGCTTTATATTACGCGCCCCGTATTTTCGAGAGTATGGGGGCGGGAAAAGATGCTTCAATGCTGCAAACCGTAGTTATGGGTTTAATAAATGTAATTTTTACGGTTATTGCCATTGCCACCGTCGATAAATGGGGAAGAAAACCTTTATTAATGATAGGCTCTGTAGGTATGGCATTTGGTATGTTTGCCATAGGTACTCTGGCTTTCATGAAAGTTATAGGAATAAGCACTCTTGTGTTTATAATAATTTACACTGCATCGTTTATGATGTCGTGGGGGCCAATTTGCTGGGTTTATATTTCAGAATTATTCCCGAATAAAATAAGGGGACAAGCAGTTGCAGTTGCAGTTGCAGCTCAATGGGCGGCAAATTATTTTATTTCGTCGACTTACCCTGCAATGATGGAGTTCAGCGGTGGATTAACGTATTGTTTTTATGGAGCAATGAGTGTTCTTTCGCTTATTTTCGTATGGAGGATGGTTCCCGAAACAAAGGGGAAAACTCTGGAAGAAATGGAACAGCTATGGCGCAAAAAGTAAATATTACTTTTTAACTTGGCTATACAAAAAGGAGAGATACTAAGTAAAGTATCTCTCCTTTTTATTTTTTGCTTTAGACAACTTTTATTACAAGTAAGATTCAAGAATAGCAATAACTTCTTCGGCAGTGGGGTGTACGGCAAGAATAGTACCTGTTTTGTCAACAAGAAATGTGCCGCCGCCGGCATTGCCAATTCCGTATTTATTCCATATTTTACCGTGGTCTTCGAGTTCAACAAGGGTAAGCCAAGGGTATCCATCTCGCTCGGCGGCGCGAACCATATCGGCAACATTCTTTTCGCGGGCTACACCTACAATGGTAAATCCCTTGTCTTTGTATTGTTCATATACAGGAATCATGCTCATGGAAGTGCGGCGACAAGGTCCGCACCAAGAAGCCCATAAATCTATTAGTGCTACTTTCCCCGCTATCTGTTCCGAAAGTTTAAACTCTTTACCATTTGCGTCGGGAGCTGTGAAGTCAATATACTTGCCGCCTACTTTTAACGAATTTCCGGAAATATCCATTTCCATTTTTTCCGTATAGGGATGGTCAGGGTATTTATTCTTATAAATTTCTTCATATACAGCGAAATAAGGAGTTAGGTCAGGAGCATTGGCGGGGTCATATTGCATCCTGCTTAATACTCTTCTTACAATAGATACCAATTCATAATATGCCGGTAGTGAGGGATTATTTTTTATGTAATCAAATATCCATGCACTTCTTTCAGCACTAAATTTTTCGGCTCTTTCATTCATTGCTTTGCCCTCTTCGCTATACATCCTGCCGCTGCTTTGGAGTTCTGTTTGCAACCTGTAAAGTTTGTCTCGCTCTTCAGGGGTTGCTTTGTTTATGTCTTCTCTCCATTTTTTGAACTCATCACTGTAATAGAGGTCTTCTTCAATCAGTTTGTTTCTTTCGGCTTCTAAAGTTGTGAAATCAAACATCGCCATCAATTTTTCATTATAATCTTTCATGGATAAATTCAATGGCGTTTTAGTCGAAATAATATTATCCTGCCATCTGTCCATAGGATGCAGGATAAACTCTATATTGCCCGCTTCGGCAAAGAAATAAATAGGCCTCATTGCTCCTTGCCTCTCTTCATCGTAAAATATCAGTTCATAAACCTCTCCTGTATCAACATAGAAAGTATAATCGAATTTCCCGTCACGGATTGGTACAGATATCCAGAGGTAAACACGTGGATCACTGTTCCATGGCTGCAATATAAGTCGTTGGCTTTGCGGTCGGTCAATCACAACGCCACTGATATGGCACTTTATTTTACCTGTTGGCTTTTTTTCTTTTTGCTCTTTCAACTGTATCCCGCTGAGTATAAAGGCTCCGCTGCCATAACCCTCTACAAATTCTACGGCAGTTTCATTTTTATCCAATGGCTCGAAATAGAGTTTAAACGACATGGTTCCCGTTTCTGGCATATCTACTTGTGTGTCTAATTCAAAACCTTCGGAGCGTATCAGTTTATATTGTTTATCTGTTACATTTCCTTCGAGAAAAGTTTCAGAATCTATTCTTATCCAACGTCCGGGAGCATTATAAGCGTCTATAAAAAAGACTGTGGCAGTGTCAGATAATTCTATACGGCTGATTTCGATAGAACGTGTGTTGGTTGCCATTATTTCGGGGTTGTTTATCACTGTTGTTTTCGAACATGAGCCGAACGACAGGCAAAATAAAATGGCGAAAAATATGTTATAGTGTTTCATAAAGAAAAAATTTAAAGATAATACAAATTATTTTTTACTCAATTCTGCAAAATACTTATAAAACAGGGGAACTGTTTTTATCCCGTTGAAAAATTGTTCAAGCGGAAAATTTTCGTTGGGAGAATGAATACCGTCTGATTCAAGGCCAAAACCCATCAGTATCGATTTAATACCCAATATTTCCTCAAAGGTTGATATAATTGGAATACTCCCACCTGAACGAACCGGAATGGGGCGTATGCCATACGCATCGGTAAATGCTTTTTCGGCCGCCCGGTATGCAGGAATATCAACAGGGCAAATATATACCTGCCCGCCATGTAAGGGTGTAACTTCTACTTTTACGGTTTTAGGAGCAATACCTTCGAAATAAGTTTTAAACATTTCGGCAATTTCCCTGTGGTCTTGATTGGGTACCAACCTGCACGAAATTTTGGCAAATGCTTTTGAAGGCAAAACGGTTTTTGTGCCTTCTCCGGTGTATCCTCCCCAAATTCCGCATACATCGAAAGTGGGGCGGATACTGGTACGCTCGGTTGTTGAAAAACCTTCTTCACCTGCTAATTCTTCCACGCCGATTGCTTTTTTGTATTTTTCGGCGTTAAACGGTGCCCGGCCAAGCAGTTCGCGTTCTTCGGCCGGCACTTCCAGCACATTATCATAAAACCCGGGAATAGTAATGCGGCCTTTTTCATCGGTCATTTTTGCAATCATCGACGAGAGTACATTGATTGGGTTGGCCACAGCGCCGCCAAAAAAACCTGAATGCAAATCACTGTTGGGGCCGGTAACTTCAACCTGCCAGTAGGCAATTCCGCGTAAGCCTGTGGTAATTGAAGGTATATCGGGAGCAATCATTGCAGTATCTGAAACTAAGATTATATCGGCTTTTAGCATTTCGCGGTTTTCGGCGCACCACTTTCCAAGGTTTGGCGACCCGATTTCTTCTTCGCCTTCAATCATGAATTTCACATTGCAGGGCAGAGTGCCGGTTTTTACCATTAATTCAAAAGCTTTGGCATGTATCATGCTTTGGCCTTTATCGTCGTCGGCGCCGCGTGCATAAATAATTCCGTTGCGTATTTCAGGTTCAAAAGGATTAGGATTTCCTTCTGTGGGATCGGCAGGCATCACGTCCATGTGAGCGTAAACCAGCACTGTTGGTAATTGCGGATCGATTAATTTTTCAGCATAAGTTACCGGATTTCCGTCAGTTTCAAAAACTTCGGCTTTATCTGCTCCCGATTTTATCAGCAGTTCTTTCCAGTATTCTGCTACTCTATACATTTCGGGTTTATGACTTTTTAACGCGCTCACGGAAGGTATCCGTAAAAGACTGAAAAGTTCATCTAAAAAACGGTCTTTATTTTCGTCAATATATTTATTTATATATTCCATAACAGTGGTCATAAATAAAAAACGGGGCAATTCGTTTCATACAGATTGCCCCATTTTATGTTATCAATCAAATATTTGTTAGTTTACAATTGCCCTGAATCTGTCGTTGTTGAAATATTTGATAAACTCAACATCGTTTTTAGCTTTCGCTTTAAGGCTTGGATTCAGGCTTATAGCTTTTTGCAAGCTTTCGAAAAGCAGGCTTTCCCTTGCGGTACGCGCACCTACTATAGCTTTAAGATATTCTTTTGTGGCGTTTTCAACGGTATTGGCTTCTAAGTCTCTTAATGCACCGTTATTGTCGCCGGCCAACATTTTTGCGAGAGCTGAATTTGCATCGGCAGCTCTGTCAAAATACCTTACAGCCCTGTCGTATTCAGCTTTTTTAATGCTTACAATGCCAAGGTTATAGTTTACTTCGCTACCTGCTCCCGAAGCCGCGCCAAATAAAGTTTCTGCTTCAGCTATGTTTCCTCCAAAAAGGGCAACAGCTCCAAGGTTGTTTTTAATAATAGGCTCATTGTTTCTCAGCCTTTCAGCCTGATCGAACAATGGTTTTGCTTCGGCATATTTTCCCTGTTTTACCATTATGTAGCCGGCATTATTATGTCCTCTCCAGTCATTTGGATAAACCTTGATAAAAGAATTGTAGATAGAAAGCTGTTCATTTAAATCTTCAAACAAAGTAGCGGCATACAATAGCTCGGCCGGATTTAAAGACGCCGGATTTGATTTTGCAAGCGCTTTAAGTTCTTCGTCCGTTTTCCCAATTAAATCGACACTGGTTGTCAGTTTTGCCCTTCTGAGCTGAGGAAGTATTTCGTCGGCCACAGCAGTAAAAGCTTCCGACAGGTTACGAATTTCACGTTCGCGAACTTCCGGGTCGTTATACATAGAGAGTACCCTTAAAATTAAATCTTTATCCCTGATGTTCGATTTTTCCATTAATTCTCTGAAACCATCCCAGTCTTCGGGAGTATATCTGGTTTTTAATTCTACATCAACACCGGCTTTTTTTAATTCTTGCGCTAAATAAGCTGCTGATGTGTTTTGCCTTTCGTTAGCCAGTGTAGTATTAAAACTAAGCGCTCCATCAGGTGAGGCATAAGCTGAAACTTCAACTTGTTTCAAATCAATTCTTTCGTCTTCGTTGGCATTTTGGGTATATGTTTCAAGAGCTCTTACACCGCCGGTGTTAACCGCTTCGGGACGAATATTTGAGCGGTTGATCAAATAAAGAATTTCGGCAACCATTTCGTCGGGAACAATTCTTTGGAAAGCGTCAATATTCGGATCGTACTTTCCGGTTGTATTGGGTTCGCGCTGTACGCCAAGAATTGCCTGTGGCAAATTTTCTACCATCTGGCTGGTTGCGATAACTCCGTCGGCAATTTTTACAGGGCTAAAATCGAGTGTTTTTTTACCTTTCGAGGCAGTCATGTTCATATATAGTCCTGACCTGCTCATGGCGTCCATGTAATTTACACCGTCTTTATAGCTAAAATTACCGCCAGCCAAATAGCTGATTACCCGATTGTTTGCCTGAACTCTTTCGCCCTGAACGGCTACAGGCGCGTATTTCGTTTCACCGCTGTCATATTTTAAAACAGGAGTTGCAACCAGTGTTGCTTTCTTGTTAAAATATTTTGCAGGAAATCTGCCGTCAATGGCTAAATCCACCTTGCCAGCATGGGCTTCGAGCATTTCTGGCGTTACCTGGAATTGAATTTTATCTGCATTTTTTTTCATTTTTTTCAGACCTGCACATCCTGAAAAAAATACTGCTGCAATTAGCAGGAGAACAATTAGTTTTAAGTTGATTCTTCTCATAATAAACGATATTAAAGTAATTAAATAATATAAAATATAAATAAATTTTAACAAATTTAATACTATTCACTTAAACAACCAAGATGCTAAATAAGTTGGTTTTCAAATATATACCTCATCCACACCTTTGGCGCTCAAACAAACAGTAACCTATTAAAACAAAGGTAACACTTTTTTATTGAATAATTGACAAGTTATACAAAGAAATTTTTTAAAAAATTTATCAGGAAAAAATATACAGTCAAATATCTGTTAGATGTAGCTAAAATAAAAGCGGAAAATTAAGTATTGAAAAACTCGTCGAGATCGCGGCGCTCTTTTTTTGTTGGCCTCCCTGTTCCCTTTTCGCGCATAGTTAAACGCATGTCTTTCTGCATTTCAAGCAGTTTAAGCACTTCGGGCGGCGTTATATCCAGAACAAACCCTTCAGTTAATTTTGCAGATATTCGTTTTTCTGAAAGCCCAAGTACTTTATAACTGCGTTCGATTGGCGGTTTTCTTACCTGTACAATATAACCGGGCCGTAACGTGCGCGATGGTTTCACCGGCAATTTATCAATTAACACATGACCTTTTTTGCAGGCTTCGGCCGCTTCGCCGCGGGTTTTGAAGATTCGCACTGCCCATAGCCATTTATCGACCCTGACATTTTCATCCATCTACTTTTTATTAAAAAGATTCATGGTTCGTTCAACACCGACTGTCCCAAAGCTTTTAATTATTTCTACACAGTTATCAATTTTTTCGGGTAATTCTTTTTGTTCATCGGTTGTCCATTCGCTTAAAACATAATCAACCTGGAACCCTTTATGAAAATTATCGCCTATACCGAATCGAAGGCGGGCATAATCATTTCTACCTAAAATATGATTGATGTTTTTTAGTCCATTGTGTCCGCCATCGTTGCCCTTAGCCTTTAAACGCACTGTACCGAAAGGCAAGGCCAAATCATCTACAAGCACCAGCAGGTTTTCAAGCACGATGTTTTCTTTCTGAAGCCAGTAATTTACTGCCTGTCCGCTCATATTTACGTATGTTGTTGGTTTCAGCAGGATAAAAGTGCGTGCCTTGAATTTGTATTCAGCTACAAACCCGTAACGTTTGTCGCTAAAACTAATATTGGATGCACCGGCAAGTGCATCCAATATCTGAAAGCCAATATTATGGCGGGTATTCTTATATTCCTGCCCGATGTTACCGATACCGGCAATTAAGTATTTCACCGAATTATCAGTTTTAGGCCTGTTCTTCAGCGACAGTATCCTGCGGAGTATCTTCATCTTCTTCAGCAACAGCAGAATTTGCAGCCGATATTGCAGCTCTTGTCATTGAAACGGTTACTACAACGTTCGATTTACTGTCGAGCAATTCCACATTTTCAAGTTTTAAGTCGCCAACTTTAATACTTTGTCCCAAACCTAATTTGGTAACATCAATGTCAATAGTGTCGGGGATATGTTCAGCTAAAGCTTTTACTTTGAGCTTGCGCATGTTTGTTTTTAGTTTCCCCCCTGCTTTAATACCTTTTGCAAGGCCAATAATGCTTATCGGAATTTCCATTTTCATTGGATGCCCTTCTTTGATACGCAGAAAGTCAACATGAAGAATTTGCTCTTCAACCGGATGCCACTGAGCATCCTGCATAATGGCTTTGTAAATTTTCCCGTTAAGGTCAATTTCCAACAGAAAAACACTTGGAGTATAGATTAATTTCCGTAACTCGCTGAAAGGCACTGCAAAATGAATTACTTCATCGTTGCCATACATAACAGAAGGGACAAGTTCCTGTGCGCGAAGTTTTTTTGCGTCTTTTTTACCAAGGGCTTCCCTTAGCTGTCCTTTAATAACTAATGATTTCATTTTAAATTAAATTACGTTAATAATTATGGTACTCAGTCCTTCCCGCCGGCAATGGCGGGACAAACAGCATGCATAATTTTATGCGCCTGCTTATGGAAAAAGCGGTGCAAATATAAAAATTACCTGTAATATAACGAACTAATCGACTGATTTTTGTACACTCTTAATATTGCCTCGCCAAATGTTTCGGCTATTGATATATATTTTATTTTGTCGCTGCCGGTTTTAGGAGGCATTGAATCGGTAAAATACACTTCGGTTAAAGCCGATTTTTCAATTCTTTCGATTGCCTGCCCCGATAAAACGCCGTGAGCAGCAAAAGCTCTGATACTTTTAGCGCCTTTATCCATAATCAGATTGGCCGATTTTGTAATGGTGCCGGCAGTGTCAATAATATCGTCAACAAGTATGACATCCTTGTTAACAACATCGCCAATAACGGTCATGTTGCCTATCACGTTTGCCTTTGCACGTGTTTTATGGCATATAACCATTTCGGTTTCTAACATACGCGCATAAGTATTGGCACGTTTTGTACCTCCTATATCGGGCGAGGCTATGGTAACATTTTTAAGTCCCATTTTTTCGATAAACGGCACAAAAAGCGCTGAAGCAAATAAATGATCTACCGGAACATTGAAAAAAGCCTGAATCTGATCGGCATGCAAATCTAAAGTAATTACGCGGTCAACACCGGCAACTGAAAGTACATCGGCAAAAAGCTTGGCGCCAATAGAAACGCGCGGTTTGTCTTTTCTGTCCTGACGTGCATAACCAAAGTATGGAATAACTGCGATTACCCTGTATGCGCTGGCACGTTTCGCAGCGTCGATCATAAGCAGCAATTCCAGCAAATTATCTCCCGGCGGCGGTGTTGACTGAACGATAAAAACATGCGAACCACGGATGGTTTCTTCGTAGCAAGGTTCAAATTCACCGTCGGCAAACACCGGACACGACGAAAGGCCAAGATTGATATTCAAGCTATCGCATATCTTTTCTGTTAAATGCCGGGTACCCCTGCCTGTAAAAATTTTTAAAGAATGATCTTTAATATCCATTTCAATGCTCTTTTACGGATTTACGGCAAAATTAATATTCTTTAGCTTTTCGCAATCTTTTATATTCAAGTTTAATTATTTGTAAAAACTAAAGATTAGTTTGTTTATTTACCCTGCCAATAAAGTCAAGCAATTCTGTTTTTCCCTGCCTTGTTTCGGCTGATGTTACAAAAAAGTCGGGCATTTTTTCCCAGCGTTCCTGCATTTTTTTTTCATATATGCTTAAATTTATGTCTAACTCTTCAGGTTTCAGTTTATCGATTTTGGTAAATACCATAGCAAAGGGGATCTCGCTTATCCCAAGCCATTCCATAAATTCAATATCAACCGCTTGAGGCTCGTGGCGCGAATCGATTAATACAAAAAGGCAATAAAGATTTTCGCGCTCAAGTATATATTTCCGTATGAATTTTTCCCATTTTTTACGTTCGGTAACCGGCGCTTTTGCATATCCGTAGCCGGGCAAATCGACCAAATACCATTCTTCATTGATAATGAAGTGATTTATCACCTGTGTTTTCCCCGGTTTCCCCGAAGTTTTGGCCAGCGATTTTTTATTGGTGAGCATATTTATGAGCGACGATTTTCCTACATTCGACCGGCCAATAAAGGCATACTCCGGTTTATTGGGTGCAGGGCATTTTTTTACGTCGGTATTGCTGATAATAAATCGTGCTTCTTTAATTTCCATCATGGAAAGTTTTATGATTTAATTTTAAAGTTAAACTCTAAAGATTTACCTAAATATAAATCTCCAGCGTTTTCGCTTGGCCTGAAACCGGAATTAGCCGAAGCGTTTCCAAACAGGCCGGTATTAAAACTGTTTCCCCTTTTTTTACAAGTTCAGAACCTTTGTCGTAGTTTATTAAAAAATCGCCTTCAAGGTTCATATAAATTATAAACGAATCAATATGGTTGTAATCTTTGTCGAGTTCTTTATCGAATTTAAGAATATTTGTCGTGAAATAATCACAGCGCACCAATTCGGTAGAAATATTTTTTTCGGCAGTAAAATGTGTTTTATAATCCTCTTTAAAGTCATAATTAATAGCATCTACTGCCCAGCCGGTATGTAATTCGCGCTTGTTCCCCTTTGCATCTTTACGGTCGAAATCGTAAATACGGTAAGTAACATCGGATGTTTGTTGAATTTCGGCTAACAAAACCCCTTTACCTATTGAATGTACCCGCCCTGCAGGGATAAAATATACATCGTCCGGTGAAACTTTATCAAACCGGAGCAAATCCATCAATTTACCACGGCTAAAAAAATCGATAAACTTTTCTTTTGTTACAGGTTGGTTAAATCCGGAATTGATATAACTTTCATCTTCAGTATCAACCACATACCACATTTCAGATTTTCCGTAAGCCTTATGCCGCTCTTTTGCAATTTTGTCGTTAGGGTGTATCTGCACAGACAGATTGTTGGCTGCATCAATAAATTTCAGAAGAAGAGGAAACTCATTCCCGTATTTTTGGTAAACTTTCTCGCCAACAAGGTCGCCCATATATATTTCAACCAGTTCGTTCAAATCGTTTCCGGCAAGAAATCCATTTGCTACTTCGGAAACAAAACCTTCAACAGCCGAAATCTCCCAGCTTTCGCCACAATTCAAAATACTGCCAAAGTCTTTATTCAAGACTGACTTTATCCTGTTGCCCCCCCAAATTTTTTCATGGAATATTGGTTTAAATTTTAATGGATACAAACCACTCATAGGGCTATTTTATATTCAAAAAAAGGAAAAATTAAAACACAAAATCGACGGCTGCCCTCGATACGGTAGTTTCACCAATACGTTTTACAACTTTTTGGTGCTCAGGGTGAACGCGGTATATTTCCAAATCATCAAGGCTCTCGAAATGAGAAATTAATGCCAAATCATAACTTTTTGCATCAAGTTCGTAATTAACACCTACCTCAATGTATTTCGCCTCTTTTATTTTATCTTTTAAACCTCTCAGGGCTGAAGTGAGCTCGGCTATAACTTCTTTTTTTTCCTGTTCAGGATAATCTTTTAATTTAAAAAGAACCACGTGATTAATCATTGTCGTTTAATTTGTATTTATCATGCGAAAATAATATTTTCTTAGTGCTGCATTTACAAAAATCGATTAAAAATAGTGTAAAATAAACAGCAAGTTACAAATACCGCATTTTTCGTTCGGAAAATACATACAATTAACCCGTTGTGCATTTAGGAAAATGATGAATTGCTCCGGGCTGAAAGCCCATAATCATATAGGGCTGAATGACTGAGTAACTGAATAACTTAAAATTCCTCATTCCCAATTACTTTGGCCTGAAATCTAATGATTGTGCCCCTTCAGGGCTTTGGTTAGTGGAGTGGTTCGTTTCGTAGGACGATGTCCTACTCTAATGCCTGCAGGGCCTTGCCCTTTGTTTACTGTTTCCCTAAATCATTAATTCCTAAATGCACAACGGGTAATTATTATAAAAAATATATTAAATTTGGCGGAAGAATAATTATACTAACGAAATTCGCATGTAAAAGCATTAATATGCTGCGGATTAAAAATTTATATGAATTATGAAAGTACCGGCTGATTTGAGATATACGCAAGACCACGAATGGCTGCGTGTGGAAAATGGAATTGTTGTTGTTGGCATAACCGATTTTGCCCAAGGTGAGTTGGGCGACATTGTTTTTGTTGAAATTGAAACTGAGAATGAAGAACTTGAAAAAGGGGAAACTTTTGGAACAGTGGAAGCAGTTAAAACTGTATCAGATTTATTTATGCCGGTAGCCGGACAGGTAGTAGAGGTAAATCCTGACCTCATGAGCGAGCCGGAACTGGTTAACAGGGATCCGTATGGCAAAGGCTGGATGATTAAAATTGAAATGTCAAACGAATCGCAGGTTGATGAGCTGCTATCGGCCGATGAATATCAAAAAATGATTGAAGCTTAGTTGTAAAGTTTTTCTAAGCCACAGGTATTTTCGTGCTTAATTTTTAGCCTAATTTAATTTTTATACGGGCAATGTAACGATCTACATTAACACCTTCCTCTGAATAGGGATATTTTGCCTTAATGCTTTCGTACATTGCAAGCGCATCCTGAAGTTTGCCCATCGACTCAAGCAGGTTTGCTGCTTTCATCATAAATACAGGGGTAGTGAGTTCATTTTCCGGAAGTGCAATGGCTTTTTTGTATTGTTTTAATGCATTATCGGTGTTGCCCAATTCAAGGTATGCATCACCTTTTGAACCCTCGGTTATAGGTGCAAGCAAAAGGTCTTTGGTTTTGAATTTGTTCAGATAATTTATCGCATTTTCGTATTCGCCTAAGTACAGATATGAAATACCGGCATAATATTTAGCCAGATTGGCTTTTTTTGTAATTCCATAATTGTCAATAATATCAAGCAAGCCGAGGTAGTTTCCATCGCCGTTAACAGCCAAATCAAACATATCCTGATCAAAATAGCTTACAGCCATAAACATTTGCGATTCGGCTTCATTTTCTTTTTGCTGTAAATAAAACTTGTTAAACCCAAGAAAACCGCCAATTACGATTACAAATGCAGCAATTACATATAAAATAGTTTTCTGATTGTCTTCAATAAATTGTTCTGTTCTTGTCAGCGCACTTTCAAGTTCCTGTAAATTATCGGCCTGTGTAGATTTTTTCTTTGCCATTTTTCTTTGCTTTTCAAAATTGTGTGGCAAAAATAGTTTTTTTTTCAAAAAACGATATATTTTAGAATTATAATTTTGAATATTAATTCCGAATTATCACAAAATTTACAACTAATAAATCACAACTGCCAATAAACTATCAGGAAAACTTGAGTTCAATCCTTAAGGCTGTATTCGATGGTTGTAACAACGCGAACCTGTTGTTTGTAAGGAGTGTTGCTGTCGGGAATCGAGATTGAAAACTGTCCTTGTGTAGCGCTCTTTATTTTTCCGAGCTTACTACCCGAATCCCCGGCAAACTTCTCTGCCGCCTGACGGGCATTGCGCGTAGCTTCCTCTATCATTTCCGGTTTCACATCGTTAAGCGACGTAAACAAGAATTGAATTTGCGAAGTACCGTATTCCGACGAACTGACCGCAATGCCTTTCCTGAATAACTCCGAGGCGGCATCCATAGCCTTGCGTACACGTTCAACATCGCTGCTCGACACGGTAATAGCCGAGGTGATGTTGTAGCGATGGATAATATCCGATTGGCTGCGCCATTGATCGGCTCTCAGATCAGTAACGGTCGGAATTGCTGCCGAAATATCTTCTTTAGATATCTCGTACTTCATCAGAAAATCAACTATCGCAGTGTTATACTGCTCCATCGTGTTGTACAGTGCAGGCAGGTCGTTGCCTACAATCCTGTATGTCAGGGGCCAAATCACCTTGTCAGCTTCGACATCGCGTTCCGATAACCCGCGCACGGTTACACTTCTCTGCGATTCGCGCAGGCCTGCAGCCGCACTTTTGAGCAAATATCCGAAAATAACAATCGATGCAGCTATCAGCATTGCAGCGATAATAATTTCATTACGTTTCATAGTCATATTATATTTAGGAACAGTTTAAATTCAACAATTAATTATTTTGTTTTAATATCTAATTTCAGATTTAACTCATCTAATTGTTCCGGCGAAATTGGTGATGGAGAATCGTTCATCACATCGCGGCCTGAGTTATTTTTCGGAAAAGCAATTACATCGCGTATTGTATCGAGCCCTGCAAAAAGCGAGATAAGCCTGTCGAGGCCAAAAGCAATTCCGGCATGTGGAGGGGCGCCATATTTGAACGCATTCATCAGAAAACCAAACTGCGCCTGTGCCTGCTCTTTTGTAAAACCTAAAATATCGAACATTTTCGATTGTAATACCGAGTCGAAAATACGCACCGAGCCTCCGCCGATTTCAACGCCATTAATAACAAGGTCGTAAGCATTTGCCCTTACTTTTTCAGGTTCTGTTTCAAGTAACGGTACATCTTCCGGTTTTGGCGATGTAAACGGATGGTGCATTGCGAAAAAACGCTGCACCTCATCATCCCACTCAAGCAGTGGAAAATCAACTACCCATAGTGGTTTTAATACATTTTTATCGCGTAGCCCAAGCCGTCCGGCAATTTCCAGACGAAGTGTTCCCAATGCATCGCGTGTATGCTTTTTATCGCCCGACATGACAAGAATTAAATCGCCCGGCTTGGCGCCTGTTTTTTCAGCCCATATTTTTAAATCTTCAGGCATATAAAATTTATCAACCGACGATTTTAAACTTCCATCGATACCATATTTTACATATACGAGTCCTTTTGCTCCAATTTGCGGCCGTTTAACCCATTCGGTGAGGTCATCCAATTGTTTGCGCGTATATTCGGAGCAACCTTTTGCACAAAATGCACCTATGTATTCGGCAGAATCAAAAACGCCAAAACCTTTTCCTTTTACTGCTTCAGTAATGTCGTTCAAAAGCATTTCAAAACGAATATCAGGTTTATCAGAACCGTAATTTTCCATAGCTTCGGAATATGGCATACACGGGAAATCGTCGATTTTAACATGCAACACTTCTTTGATCAGATGGCGGATAAGCCCTTCAAACATTTCGAGTACATCTTTTTGTTCTACAAACGACATTTCGCAGTCAATTTGAGTAAACTCAGGCTGGCGGTCGGCACGTAAATCCTCATCGCGAAAACACTTTACAATCTGGTAATAGCGGTCGAATCCGGCAACCATTAAAAGTTGCTTGAAAATTTGCGGCGATTGTGGCAGTGCGTAAAATTCACCCGGGTTCATTCTCGAAGGCACAACAAAGTCGCGGGCGCCCTCCGGAGTCGATTTTATCAACACAGGAGTTTCTGTTTCAATAAAATCCCTCTCATCCAAATAATTTCGCACAACATGTGCCATTTTTGCCCTTAATTCCAGGTTTTTTCTAACGGCGTTCCGGCGTAAATCCAAATAGCGGTATTTCATTCTAATGTCGTCGCCGCCATCGGTATCGTCCTGTATGGTAAACGGCGGAACAGCAGAAGGGCTTAAAACCCTGATTTTCGACAGCGCAATTTCAATATCGCCTGTAGGGATATTTTTGTTTTTACTCGAACGTTCCCGCACAACACCTGTGGCTTGAATAACAAATTCACGACCAAGTTCTTTTAATTTATCGTTAATTGAATTGCCGGTGTTTTCATCAACTACCAGCTGTGTAATACCGTATCGGTCGCGCAGGTCAACAAACGACATTGCGCCTAAATCGCGGATTCGCTGCACCCATCCGGCAAGGGTTACTTCCAAACCAATATTTTCAAAACGCAGTTCTCCACAAGTATGAGTTCTGTACATGATGCCTTTTTTATAATTTGTTTGCGAAAATAAAAAGATTTTAGCAATTTCAGCCTTAAATTTAAAAAGCCATTTTCATGAATAATATAATTGACCCGTTTAGCGATGAGTATTTTATGAAAAAAGCTTTTGCAGAAGCTGTAACAGCTTATGAAAAAGGCGAAGTGCCGGTGGGAGCAGTTGTTGTTTCAAATCAAAGGATAATTGCCCGCGCTCACAATTTAACCGAAACGCTTAACGATGTTACTGCTCACGCTGAAATGCAGGCCATTACCGCTGCTGCAAACCTACTGGGAGGCAAATACCTTAACGACTGTACTTTGTATGTTACTGTTGAACCTTGTGTAATGTGTGCAGGAGCTTTGGGCTGGTCGCAAATTGGTAGAATTGTTTACGGCGCCGGCGATGAAAAACGGGGTTACCGCAAATTTGCTTTAAAGGCAATCCACTCAAAAACCGAAATTACCGGAGGAGTTTTTGAAACCGAATGTTCGGAGCTGATGAAAGAGTTTTTCCGGCAAAAACGATAATTTTAATTATTCAGTTATTCGTCATTCCTAATTCCTAATTAATTAATGTTAACGTGCAATAATCAAAAAATAATTTTTCTTTCCTTTTTGAACTAAAATATATTTTCCGTCTATTAAGAAATCGTTTCCAACAACCAATTCAGGGTTCGACATCTTTTCCTTGTTTATACTCAGACCGTTTGTCTGTAAAGTTCTTCTTAATTCACTTTTTGATGGGAAAACACTTGTTTTATCTGCTAATAATTCAATTATATTTATACCCGTTTCAATTTCAGGCTTTGAGACCTCGAACTGCGGCACGCCTTCGAAAACCGAAAGAAAAGTACTTTCATTCAGTTTACGCAACTGTTCGGAAGTGCCGTTTCCAAATAAAATCTGCGAAGCCTCAACAGCCGTTTCATATTCCTCTTTTGAATGCACCATAATGGTAATTTCTTCAGCCAGTTTCTTTTGGAGAATACGGTTATGAGGTGCCTCGTTATGTTGCTCCACAAGCGAATCAATTTCTTCTTTCGGAAGAAGGGTGAATATTTTAATATACCGTTCGGCATCGGCATCCGATGTGTTTAACCAAAACTGGTAAAACCGGTATGGCGAAGTACGCTCAGGGTCGAGCCATACGTTTCCCGACTCGGTTTTTCCGAACTTTGAGCCATCGACTTTGGTAATCAGCGGACAGGTAAGGGCAAAAGCCTCTCCTCCCAGTTTGCGCCGTATTAATTCAGTTCCGGTGGTAATATTTCCCCACTGGTCGGAGCCGCCCATTTGTATTTTGCAGTTCAGGTTGTCGTATAGCCATAAAAAGTCGTACCCCTGCACAAGCTGGTAAGTAAATTCGGTAAACGACATTCCTTCTTTCGATTCGGCGCTTAAACGCTTTTTCACCGAATCTTTTGCCATCATATAATTAACGGTAATATGTTTTCCTATATCGCGAATAAAATCGAGGAAAGAAAAGTTTTTCATCCAGTCGTAGTTGTTAACCAAAACAGCTGTGTTTGGTTTATTGCTTTCAAAATCGAGGAATTTGGCTAATTGCTTTTTTATGCATTCCTGATTATGCCTTAACGTAGGCTCATCCATAAGGTTTCTCTCCTGCGATTTCCCCGACGGATCGCCAATCATACCCGTAGCTCCGCCCATTAACGCAATTGGTTTGTGCCCCGAAATTTGAAAATGTTTTAACATCATAACCCCAACAAGGTGCCCAATGTGTAACGAATCGGCAGTAGGGTCAATTCCAAGGTAAGCGACAGTCATTTCTTTATCGAGCTGTTCCTGTGCCCCGGGCATAGCATCGTGTAACATGCCGCGCCATTTCAAAACTTCTACGAAATTCATCGGTTTGTGATTTTTAGAAAATTTGCGCAAATATATAAATACCTGTCGCAATATGGAACACTGCATAATAAATTCATAGCAGCGCATTTAAATTTACTTGTAACAATTCTTTCGGGAAAAATTTAAACAACATAAACGTAACTAAAAAATTCCCGTATAGCTTTGCGGCGTAATTTTCTTCAGTTCAGCTTTTACCGCATCCGAAACGCCTAAAGTATCAATAAAGTTTTGGATAGCTTCTTTGTTTATTACTTCATTTTTGCGCGTAAAATCTTTTAGGACTTCGTATGGATTAGGGAAAAACTCACGCCGTAAAATGGTTTGAATTGCTTCAGCAACCACAGCCCAGTTATCATCTAAATCTTTTTGAATGGCAGTTTCGTTAAGCAGCAGTTTGTTTAATCCTTTTAAAGTTGATTTTATGGCTATTATGGTGTGCCCGAACGGAACGCCTGTAAAACGGGTTACGGTAGAGTCGGTAAGGTCGCGTTGTAAACGGGAAACCGGCAGTTTTGACGATAACTGTTCGAATGCAGCGTTGGCAATGCCAATGTTTCCTTCCGAGTTTTCAAAATCAATTGGGTTTACCTTATGCGGCATTGTTGATGAACCTACTTCGCCTTTTTTTATTTTTTGTTTGAAATAGTTCATTGAAATATATATCCACATGTCGCGGTTTAAATCGAGAATGATATTGTTGATACGTTTCATCGCGTCGAAAATGGCGCTGTGGTTATCGTAATGCGAAATTTGCGTTGTAAACTGCGAACGGTTCAACCCCAGTTTTTCTTTACAGAATTTATTTGCAAAATCTTCCCAGTTAATATCGGGGTATGCCACAAAATGCGCGTTGAAGTTTCCGGTGGCGCCGCCAAATTTTGCATCAATAGCAATCGATTTCATGTGTATCAGCTGAACCATAATTCTTTCAACAAAAACTTTTAACTCCTTTCCCAACTTTGTTGGCGATGCAGGCTGTCCGTGGGTTTTAGCCAGCATTGGTATGTTTTTCCATTCAAGAGCAAGGGTAAGCAATTTTTCAATCAGTTCCTGCAAAAGCGGATAATATTCGTTCTCAAGTGCATCCTGTATCGATTTTGGGATTGCTGTATTGTTGGCGTCCTGCGAGGTAAGGGCAAAATGTACAAACTCTTTGTATTTTCCCAAATCCAGCCTGTCGAATTCTTCTTTTATGAAATATTCGACCGCCTTTACGTCGTGGTTGGTTGTGTTTTCAATATCCTTGATACGCTGTGCATCTTCAACTGAAAAGTTTTTATGAAGTTTGCGCAGTTTTTCCAATTTATCTTCGGGAATGTCTGTAAGCTGGGGTAGTGGTATTTCGCAAAGCGCGATAAAATATTCTATTTCAGTAAAAAGCCTGTATTTAATCAAGGCATATTCGCTAAAATATTTCCACAGATTTTCAACTTTATTTTGATAACGCCCATCGACAGGGGAAACGGCGGTTAAAGAGTTTAATTTCATCTTTATTTTTTTTAATTGAAATACAAATTTAGCAAATTTGTGATTATTATTCCATCAGGTTATTTTATATCATAAAATGAATATTTAGTTTCAATGCCATTATGATATGAACTTTTCATTGCGTCCGTTATCATTTAAAATATCGATGCCGGAAAGAAAAATATGACAAAATCTTCTTCTCAAGAACAGTTACATGCTGTTGCCGCCGCCGCTACCGCTCATCACGTCGTCATTAGTAATCCCGCGCTGTACTTTTCTGATGCTTTCTTTCATGCTGCCAAAGCGATACGAAATACTGATACTTCCCTGTCTGTAAGGCATGGCTTGTTTCATATTTGTTGCAAAATACTCAGTCAATGTTGACACTTTAACTTTCAAATACTTACTGTTTGGATTCGTACATGAAAGCGATACGGTTAATTTCTTTTTCAGGAAATCTTTGTTAGCGCTTAAACCTGTGATATATAATGCGGATTGACTTCCTTGCAGCATTATATATTTCCCTTGATATTGCCCCATGGCATTGATACGGAAATCTTTCGGAAGAGTAATCTGCGCATTCATATTGAAGTTGCCGAAAAACCCGCTGTTGGAAATATCCAATTCGGCGCTTTTCATATCATTGTAGCTTAGGCTGCCGTTAAAATTGAAACGCAATTTTAGGCTGGGAGTCCAACCTGCAGTTACATATATGTTGGTACTTTGGTTACTGCCTATATTACCATACGTTGTTTGCCTTACGTCGGGGTTGGCAGGGTCAATAAATGAATAACTTGAAATTGCGTTATTGGTGTACGAATAGCTTGTGCTGACGTTCAATGTGTATTTTGCTGAGAAGTAGCTGTAATTTAAATTGAAATTATGGCTTTTTTGAGGTTCGAGGTTCGGATTGCCATACGAAATAGCGTATGGGTTGGTATCGTTTATGTATGGATTCAGATACCAGATGCTCGGACGGGAAATACGTAAGTTGTAACCCACGCGCATCTGTTGTGTCGGCTTGAGTTGATATGAAACAGTGGCGGATGGAACCAAATTGTAATAATCGACGTCAAAGTTTCTGTTTTTATCAAGATTGAACTTTACATCCTGCTGTGTCCCTTCGGCGCGAAGACCTGTACGGAATCCAAATTTTTCCGATTTGAAAGCATATCCCGAATATCCCGCAAAAATATGGCTATTGTGCTCGAAATCACTGTTAATACTGGGCGGAGCCTCTACCCAGTCGCTGTTTACGAGTTCGTACTGTTTAACATTACTGATGTTCTGCCTGAAAATATATTTCAATCCCGCCTCAATAGTGTGTTTCTGGTTGATGGGATTCACGTAGTCTATCTGCCCGGAATGTTCCACAGTACGGGCGTTATTGTCGAACCACTGGTTTAATCGTGTGTATAATGGTATATTACCCGTTATATCTCTTGCATTTGAGCGGACTTCGCTTCCGTCGGGCGAATTATTGAAACGGTATGACACTGTTAATAACTCGTCCTTCTTGCGTGTCGAACGCTGGTAGTCTAAGTTAACACCCGTTGTGCCGTAGCCGGATTTGGTTTTGCTGTCGGACTTATAACCGTATTCCTGAATATCGTTTATATTGAACATTTCGATCATCCTTTCGGTCATACTGTTGGAATTTGAGGAATAAAGGTCAACACCGAGGCTCAAAAGGCGCAATGTATCAAATTCATAACTCGCCTCCAAACGCCCTGATGTATATATTCCGCTACTTCTGCTATTCATGTTGGAAATTTCTTTATGATACATATCGTTAATAAAATTTTCGGTTATGCCTGTCACTTCTGCCCCCGGACGACGGTTGTTGTTATAGCTGAAGTTACCCGTAAGTCCAAGTTTTCCCGTCTTTGCCGTCAGATAGGTATTACCGCCGAAACCGCCGAATGTGTTTGTGTTGGCAGATACGGAACCCTGATAACCCTGAAACAGATTCCGCACTGTTACAATATTGATGACTCCGCTGATTCCTTCGGCGTCGTATCTTGCACCGGGGTCGGTTATTACTTCAATATTTTTGATGGTATTGGCGGGCATACTCTTAAGTACATCCGATACATTTTGCCCTTTGAGCAGATTAGACGGCTTGCCATTAAGATAAATCACGAAATTGGACGAACCTTTCAGAAGAATTTTATCATCGCTGTCAACAGTCAGCAGAGGTACTTTTCGAAGCATTTCCAGCGTGTTGTTGACCTTAGCTTCAGGGTCTGATTCCATATTATAAGTAAGTTTGTCAATTTCTACTTTTACTAATGGCTTTTGCGCTACAACGGTTACTTCACTGAGCGCCTGCGCATTTTCATGGACAAACAGTTTTCCGAAATCTATATTTCTGTTGGTTTCTGTCAATGCGAACGTTTTCACTATCGTAGTTATCCCGATGGCCTGGATAGTTATCTGGTAGTTTCCGGGGACTTTCAATTGGATCTCGAACTTACCGTTGCCGTCGCAGGCTGCCCCATTGATAAACTGGGTAGGCGATTGCACTAAGGCAACTCTCACCGTGGCATAAGGCACCGGTTCGTTGGTAAGCGAATCAATGACCTGACCGCTGATGGAATACAAATCGCTAACGCGATTCTGTGCTTTAACAGTGGTAACACATAAAACCACACCAATGATGAGGAGTAAGAATTTATTCATTTGATAAATTATTTTGAATGTATTTAAAAACTGATTTTAAAACGCATAAAATTATTGCGGAAAAAACGGTGCACAGCAGCTGAGCATATCCACAAAAAGTGTTACATTGTTCGCTTTTATATTATATTGTGTTGTGTTGTGTTGTGTCGTGTTGTGTTGTGTTGTGTTGTGTTGTGTTGTGTTGTGTTGTGTTGTGTTGTGTTGTGTTGTGTTGTGTTGTGTTGTGTTGTGTTGTGTTGTGTTGTGTTGTGTTGTGTTGTGTTGTGTTGTG
>Ga0082212_10001309_pt1 | contig 36649 bp, 32 predicted proteins | sample TergutNt197P3_FD_71548 | JGI IMG/M metagenome (GOLD analysis project Ga0082212, IMG submission 71548) | Neocapritermes taracua P3 segment gut microbial communities from Petit-Saut dam, French Guiana - Nt197 P3 | ecosystem: Host-associated > Arthropoda: Insects > Digestive system > Gut ...
TAATGCAAGGTTCCATCCAGCAGTCTAATCAGTTCTTCCATTGCTGCAACCTCCTTGCAGCTATTCTATCACTTTTTTATTACAATTTCAATCATCTCTGGAAAGAACCTTTTTGACGCTTACTTTTATTTTCATATTTCCTCTTAAATTTCTCTTGCTCCGAAAGTGAAACTCTTCATCACCAATCAAAATCCTTATTATCATCGCCTAAATTCCAATCATCGTCATCAATAGATACCATATTTGATTTGTAGCCTTTAACAAAAATTTCGCAAGCGCATACACAATTTCCTTTGCGGTTGTTTCGTCAATTCCTTCGTCACGCAACTTTTTAATCTCGACACGCACCACCCGTTCCAAATCGAATTGCTCCGCTTTTTTTAACCGTTTGTATACACCCAACTCAACCGCTTCAACCGTCCGTTTTCGCAGACGAACGATATTTTGACCAATACCAGTCATGAAATCTGCCAGTGCGCTCTTAAATTTACCGAAACTAAGAAAAATATCTTCGCCGCACTCGTTTTGGATACGTTGCAGAGCTTGCCAAAGGGCATTATTGTCAGGAATTACTGCGTGGATCACGGAATGAAACGACGGCTTTTTAAGAATCTCTCCTTCTAGAAAAACTGGAACTGCATAGAAATTATCCTCAGCTACAGCGATAAACTGAATCATTTTCTTCAGTTTTTCACCAGCATTAACCCCATCTGCAACTCTGACCACCGACTCTTTGCTGCCAGTAAACTCCATAAGTACGGCATCGTTAGCATCGTCTCCGACAGCAAGCGCAATTTTGAGTGACACTTTGAACCATCTGTTGTTTTGTAACCGTGTAAGGTATTTTTTGTAATCGTCTGTTGGTTCGCCGTCAGTTATTAGATGAAGTATTGGGGCATATGATAGTGATGGTTTCTGCATAAACCCGCTTCCCCTGTGCAGTTTTTCTTCCAACAAACGGAACGCTTCTCCCATATCACACCTATCAGATTCATCTGCAGTCAAGTCATTCCAATAATAATACTCCACCTTTACTGATCCATTAGGGGTTAACCATCTCGCTCCGCTTGAAAACGTAAGAATCGCGATTTCAATTTCGGCGTCGGCACTATCCGCATTTATCTCTTTGAATTTTTCCAGTGTCTGCTCAATCGCGGAGTTGAATGCGCCGATGCGAATTCCCGCCATACTTGCGGAAGCATCAATAATAAAGAATACTATACAAGTTTTACGCGGTACAGGATCAAGCATAACTTTGGTTAATTTGCTCCCCTCCCATCAATACATATCAAAATGAAACCGAAACGGTTGAGAAAACGGCAATCCAACAATCGCTTCTCCGACTTTCAGGCTGTTCAGATCCCAATCCTCAACGGTCTGGCCGTTTCGCTTTTCCTCTATCATTTGATTATCAAGCCGTTGATACTGCTCCAGAACAATGTTCTTACCGAATATACCCGAAACATAGTCCCGTGTTGCGGCGTCATTTGAACGGAACGCATAGATCGATGAAAACCCTGCCGCTATGTTTCGCCCTCTGCTCTGACCGTAAATCTCGTAAAGCTGCTCAATACTTTGAACACCGGCGAATACCTTAACGCCTAAGCTCCGCCCGAAGTTCACGCCATCGTCAATATGGCGAAGGTGGGGGAGCAATTTGAACTCATCGCATATTAGATATACATTGCCCTGCGGTTTGTTTCGCCCAAGAGCCTCCTTTAGTGCAAGGTCAAACATCAAACGGTAAACAGGGGTAAGCATACTGCCGATAGTAAGATCATACTCGATAAACAAGGTTTTACATCCTTTGTTCCGTACAAACTTGCGCATTGAGAACGCACCCTTCTCGGCAAACACACCGATTAGGATTTCTCTAGCTATAGAATACATTTCCGACAATACACCCTGTGATTGGGTGTTGTCACCGCTTATGTATGACATAACCGCGTTAGCGTCAGGACTATCGGCAAGCAGATCTATAATCATTTGCGCGTCGGATAAATCCAAAAACTCTTTCAGCTTATCATTATAGAAGAATTCTTTCTTTATATCGGGATCTTTTTTCCCTTCGCGGATGAACGCCACAATCACGGCGGCCAATAGATCCCGCGCGGCATTGGGGAAAAAAGCGTTTGTCGTGTTCTTGGTACGCTCCTCAAAGAACGATTTGCAAACCTCTTGCGTGTTGATTATGAAGTCACGATCCTCCCAGCCATCTGCCAATACTTCTTTATATATGTTCCAGTGTTCCGATTCTGCCGAATACGGCTTTGAATTGCCAATCACAAGGTCTGTTGCTTTACTAAAGAACTTAGAATAAAAATCTCCCTTACTATCAAAGATAATCATAATATCGTCTTTGGTCATGCTTTTTTTTAGCTGGGAAACGAAGTGATAAAAGAGGGTGGTTTTTCCGCAGCCCGTTCCTCCGATTAGCATGGTGTGTTTGCTCAACGTATCCGCATCGAGTGAAAATGCAGACGGTTTCCCGGCATAAGTGCCGTTGAGCTTGACTTTTGCTCCGGCAGCTTGTCCCGGAGGAGAGTTTTGCAATACGCTGTTACCGTATAAAAGGCGGGTTGATTTGTTCATTGCTTCATACTCCTTTATTTTATCTTCGACGTATTATCCGGCATTATTGCATTATAATTTGTCCTTTCTAGCCCTACATGTTTTCACTCTAACATATATGTATATGAGAAGCTCCATCTGTACGAACTCTATAAAGATTACCATAATTATTATCATAATAATCATCAAAGTAATAAATCCATTCGCCGATTATATGAATTGAATGGCTATAATTATTATTGAGTTTCTGCTTGCATGTGCCGTCTGTTTTTATCCTATATAATTTTCCATAATCATCTTTATTTTGATAGTATACCCAATCGCCCTCTATATTGATAGACCCCATATTATTATCGCTTATTTTTTGTATTCCTGTTCCATCTTCATTCATAATTAATAAATGCCCATGTTTGTTTAGAAAATATATACTTTCGTTAATAATATTTATGTATTCACTTGATATATTGTTTAGTAATTGCTCATTATTCCCATTTATTCCAATCTTGCAGAATCCATTTCCTCCTGATTTATTCATATTATAATATACCCAAGAACCAACTACATTTACATATTCGCTCCCATGATTATTGAGTTTTTCTTTATCTGCTCCATTTATCCGTATTCTATACAATTTATCGCTATCATTCAAATTGCTATAATAGATCCAATCGTCAACTATATTCAAATAACGACCTACATCATCATCAATTATTTGTACATTTGTACCATCTGTTTTAACTTTAAGCAGGCCAGATCCATTACTATAATATACCCAGTCATTCAGTACATTTATATCACCATAACAAGCACAATTCAATCTCAGTTTATTTTCTCCATTTGTCCTCATTTTACAAATACGATTATTTTCAAGAACATTTTTATAATATACCCAGTCATCTTGCATTGCTACAAGACCACCATTAACAACATTCCCTATAGTATTTCCACGTTTTTCTATAGACACTCCTACTGTCGGCTTTTGCAGCGAACTATTTATTAGGGGTGATGAAATAATGGTATTTGTTAAGTTCTGCTGCGAAACTCTAGGTAATGGCGTAGGATGTTGTATTGTGATTGGGTTTGATTTCATTATTTTTTGTTTAATTCTCCACCCCAACGCTTCCGCAAACTCATAGAGTATTGAAACAATCACTTCTTTATCCATAAACGCCGGAAGTTTTGAAGTAGCTATTTTAATTGCGATTTCCTGTTCATCCGGCGATTCATTCATCGCACCTTTCAAGACTTCCAACGCACCTTTATCCCGAATGATTTTTATCAAGTCTTTCTCATCCTTCAATGTCGGCGCCATATCCGAAAAGAAACTGACAATTTTTTCACTCAGCAGAATCTCGCATCCGTCTACTGTCTTGTTATTGATAGTAAATTTATTGTTTGCGACAAATGATAAAGTCTCCTTAACGCTGCTGAAAAACTTCGGCGTTTCACATTTCGTAAGGTACGCTTGGCAAAACGGGCAAATAGTTAACGAAGCAGACCTGCTTGCGTCTGTTTCCCACTTGCTTCCGCAGTTATTACATTTCATGATGAGATCCCCCTAATTCTATTTAGCACTTCTGCATACATTATGGTCTACCTCCAACGTACTCCATATGATTAACCGGCGACCAATCGGTGATTTCGTTGTCACTTAACATCAAATACTCCAAGTGCATGAGGACAGACAGCGGCGTTATGTCACTGATTTGGTTGGCATCCAAGACCAATGCGACTAGACTTTCAAGATGGATTAAAGATGTAATATCACTAATTTGATTGTAACTCAGATTTAAGGACTCCAAATTCTTAAGATTGGACAGTGGTGCTATGTTGCTAATTTGGTTGCCGCTCAAAAGCAAGGATTTCAAACTTATTAATCCGGATAAAGATGATAAATTGTTGATTCCATTCCCATCTAAAATAAGTGTATCTAGTTTAGTTAAGCTGGATAATATTGTAATATCGTTAATCTGATTATTGGGTAAAAGCAGATACTCCAAATTGGTCATATATTTTAGATCAGCAATGTCCTCGTTATATAAGTTCATATTAGATAAATCAAGTACAGTTAATGCAGTGCTGTATTGCACTCCTTTTATCGTTATATATTTGACTACTGATTCTGGTATAGTCGATGGTATGGGTGCATTTGTAGGTACAGATGGAATTGCAGCAATTTGTTCAGTGTCGTTATCATTTTCATATTGAGCAGTAGAATCATCGTATTTTATTAATGCCCATTTCGCGTAAAGTGTATGATCAGAAGCGATACTAACGGTTATCAACGAGCCCGAGCCATTTGTATATTTTACTCCACCTCCATCCTCTGTTGCCCAACCAACAAACGCATAACCAGGTCTAGGTTCTGGCTTTGGAAACTCACCGTATATGGAATCATATATTACTATTCTCGACTCAAAAGGAATCATACTATCAAATGAAACAAACGATACTGTAACTGTAACAGGCATCCATTTTGCATAAAGGGTATGATCAATACTGGGAACTATTGTTGATGTTGTTACAGGTGTTCCAATCAGATCGGAGTTTGTATACCATCCATTAAAATGATAACCATATCTTACTGGTTGTGGGATGTTGCTATATTGTGAGTCAATCATTCGTACAATCGAATCAATGGACGAAGTCTCTTCTCCAGCTTCAAATGACACTGTTATATTCGCAAGAGGCGATGTTGTGTCTATTGTGCCATCAGGAGTATTCTCTAACTTTTTAAAAATACCATCTCCAAAAAGGAACACAAGAAATGAGATTGCAACTAATGCAACAGTTGCTAACCCTGTGATCTTAGGCCATTTAGGAGGGTTATGTAAAGGTGAAATAAGATCACTAGATAGAGTAGAAGGTTTTTGCCTTGGGTCTGGTTTCGATTTTTGTGATGCCCGTTTCTTGCCCTTTTGCGGATCAGGTAATTGCCAACCAAGTGCATCCGCAAATTCATAGAGTATTGAGGTAATCGCTTCTTTATCCATAAACGCCGGGAACTTTAAAACTGCTCTTTTTATTGCGATTTCCTGTTCTGCTGAAGATGCTTTCATCACACCTCTTAAAATCATTAATGCGCCTTTTTCTTGAATTATTCTTATTAAATCTTTCTCGTCTTTCAAGGTTGGAGCCATGTCTGAAAAGATACTAACGATGCTTTTACTCAGTAGCATTACGCGTCCGTCTACCTGTCTATTACTGACTGTAAACGTGCTGCTTGCTATAAAATGCAAGGTGTCCTTAATATTATCGAACATTTTAGGAGTTTCCTCTTTCGCAAGGCTTGTCCCGCAGAAAGGGCAGTCGGTCTTCACCGATGTCCGGTTATCGGTTTTCCATTCGCTTCCGCAGCTATTGCATTTCATAGTAATGTCTCCTTTTCACAAGATGATTTTGTATTACAGATTCAGCCACAAAGCGGGGCGAATACCGCCAGAATCTGTATTAACATTACCGCCAGCCAAGCGTATAGCACCGTCAATGCTAACGCTCATGGCATTGCTACTGCTGTTGCCTGGTGAACGCAACCACCACCAGCATGCTTTACCGTGATGATCATAAGCTATTCTTAAGGAATTATATCTATCATCTATCCAATGTCCACTGTTCTGTTCTCCACCCTTCAACTGACCGCTATAGCCAAAATATTTAATTGCGTCATCAATGCTCAATAAGAATATTTTATCACGTGTAAAATTACCACCTATTGTATTATATAATTGATTGTTTGCATTGCGATTTATAACTTCGGCAATACGTGATCTGTCTTTCCCAAATGAGTCAAAGAATGATCCGTTAAGATAACTGCGCAGTTCACTTTCTTCCCATGTTATTTTCATGTGTACAGTTATGCGCTTTTTTCTTATTATCTTATCGCTCAGTAACAAAGCCTTGCCGTTTTGGACATCAAGTACGCGCCAATAATAACCGCCGAAGGGGATTATTTCTCCCACGTTTATTGATTGTAAAATGGGTGCAGGAACCGATATTGATTGGTTGGAGATAGGTATGTGCTGTTGAGTATGGTTTGGTTTTGTGGGTTCTGTAACGCTTACCTGCCATCCAAGAGCATTTGTAAATTCATAAATAATAGCCCTAGCCATCTCCGGCACAATATATGCCTCCGTAAGTTCGCGTACTGCCAGATTAACAGCGATCTCCTTATCGGCTTGCGATGCGGTTATGTTTCGCTTCAAGATTTGCGCCGCTCCGTTTTCATAAACGGCATAGACTAACCTTTTACCCTTTTGAGGAATAGACGGGGCAATATCGGGGAGATAAGCGTTGAGTTTCCCTAGTAAGACATCCGCACCGAATTGGTTCATAATAGAAGCCAGCGCGTCCTTAGAGTTATCAAAGAAGCCTGTTTCGTCCTTCTTCATCAGGCTCTCCTTGCAAAACGGGCAGAATGAAAGAGATGAGGATATTTTCTCATCGGTTTTCCATTCGCTCTTACAGTGGTTGCATTTCATGTTAGCACATCCTATGTATATATCTTTACCTACTTTGGCCGCCGCTTGACTTTCCTCCAGTTGCGCCGCCACCGGATTTAACATTGCTTGTACTTGTCCCTTTTATTACTCTACTCGCACTACCCTGTACAGTACCTATGGACTGGCCACCTACCTTGCTTTGATAAATCTTTATACCTTGATTGCTTGATTGACCTGATTGTGGCCCTCGCGTCAATGCTGACTTTTGCCGAGCGGCTTCAATACCTTTATTCGTTACTGACTGTCTCCGTCCCTGCGCCAATGCCTGGCTTATTCTTATATTGTTTAACTGTCTGCCATCGTTTGGATTCTGCCTCATAAACCCTTCCATCATGCCCATGCCGGCATGATACGCGGATTTTCCGTATGATTTTGCTCCTGCAAAGGCTACTCTTGCCGCGAAAAAAGCTGCCGCCCCCTTGCTCTCAGGAGAATTATACGTAAGGTTTCCAATTTTTACTGCGCTATCATGAAGCCCATTTCTTGCGTATGCCCTAGCCAGTTCATAATGTGACGCGTTTACTTGACGTGCAGCATTTTTTCTGCTTGTATTGCTGTCACTCATTGTCAATCAACTCCATTTTCATTAGATTCGGTTTCATTGACTTATCAGCGATCAGTTCCCCCGCTTCGTGTATTTGTTCGCTTAGCCAATCTTCAAATGACAACCACTCAGCATAAATCGTCTGCTCTTCCACATCCCATTGGTAAACATGACCACCTTTTTTGTCCATATCGAAGAAGTACAAATCCGAATGAACTGCCACAGCAAAAACGAACCACTCATCAGGCAATCCTGCACTCCTTCTTAATTCCGCATTACAAAAATCACTGTAGGTTTCAAATACTAGGTCGAGTTCACTATCGTATGATTTTGTTGTCAGCATAGTCGTGTCGAACAGCATACCGCCGTCGCAGACTTCGAGCCATTGTAGAAAATCTTCCGGTAAGTCTGCAACACGTTTCCTAACCGCGTTGGCTCGTTCTGTGCTTCCAGCCAGCAGGCAGTGGAAAGCGTCCAACTCTTGCAGCTGTTGTATGTTCTTGTTCATACACCCGGCAGGATACTTTACTCCGAAGGCCTTGTAATCAACGAAAGGCATTGTATTCCACTCCTTAATATAAATAATTGCAGATTTATCCATATAGCGGGGCGAACACCGCCGGAGTCATGGTCGACACGGCCACTGCAGTAGCCGGGAGTAATTATTTGTATATGTAGCCCCCATTCGTTTTGACCCAACTTTCATAATATTCGCATAGTTCATGGATTTGTTTCATTTTCTTTATTACTGCATAAGGATTGTTCGATGAAAATTTCCTAAGAGATATTTCGTCATTTTGCAGTCCTAGAATTATATACAGTCTTTCGAGTATCGTGGACTTACATTCTACGATTATTTCTTCTTTGGGTATGTCAAAATCATATATTTTGGGTTTGAAGGTTTTTATACCTGCGGTCACCCTCATTGTTGTTCCATCTCGTTTCTGATACTCGCCTCCAAAGAAAAAACAAATTAATTTGTTTGTGCGTTCAGTTTCTTTTTTTTTGGATACCTCCATTTCTCGATTATACTGCTCAATTGTAATCGGATCGAAAAAGGGATCAGTAGATGGTGGGAAAGTCTGAGTCATCATACGCGATAACTCGTTTATTTCTTTCATCGAAGCTGCCAATGCGCGATATGGTGCTTTTGATATTGGTTGATTCCTTTTTGACATAATCGTTTCCCTCCCTATTTCTTAGTTCTTTTGACCACAAATTTTAGATTTGCATTTCTTGAATAAACCCAAACTGCATCCGCAATAACGGCATAATCCTTGCGATTCCCACAGCTTAGATTGACGGCTTCGTGCCTCTTCTAAGCACTCATTACTTAATTTCTGTGCGTTTTTATATCCGCTCATTTGGCGGAATTTTTCCGCTAGATTACAAAAGCCGCTAAGGTTGGGTTCTGTTATTTCTTCTAAAGCAAGTTTATCTTTGTTTTCAAGTAATCTCATATAGTATTCTTCTTTGGCTGCTATTTCTCGTCGTCGTCTTTCGTCGATTGCTAGTTGATATTTACTATCGCATTCGCTAGCTAAAGCGACTGTATCTTTATAACCGTTCATATCTCGAAAGCTTTTTGACAACTCAAGAAGTTTACTTTCTGATGAGGCATTCTCTTTAACTTTAATCAGCATATTATAACGCTGTCGTTGCGCCTCTTCAAGCCTCTTTCTTTCCTCTTGTATTTGCGTCAGCATCTGCTCTTTATTGGCTGGTCCAATATCATGCCAAGTAATATTAAATAAATTGTCACTGTTATGACCAGTAATAACGATAGTTCCGTTTGATTTCAACCCTATTGTATTAAAAGCGTCAGCACAGATATAGATAATATTTTCCCAGTCGCTCACGTCGCATTGTCCTGAATAATTGCCGCCAGCAGCAACAACTGTGCCGTCTTTCTTTAACCCGACAATATGACTATAACCCGCTGATATATCAACGATGTCTCGCCAACTATGAACCTCTGGTATCGCTTTTGAAAGCGTTGAAATAGTGCCATTTTCTTTTAATCCAAATAAACCAATTTCATCGGTATTAACTGCCGTGATAATGTCTTGCCAAATATCAGCTTTTTGATTTATAACGTATCTACATTCGCCAATCCCAATAAGTGTATAATCATTTTTAATTCCAATATTTCCACATTTTGAAATTTTTCTAATATTCTGCCACTCTGTACTATCATATCTTGCTTTTTCAACTCCACTAACAACAACATTTCCTGCTTTAGTTAATCCTATTGTTCTTTTATATGTAGCGTAAACTGCAATAACATCATGCCAATTCTTTGTATCACATTCACCATCATTGCTACATCCGACAGCTAAGACACTGCCATTTTCATTAAGTCCAACAGTATGAAACTCACCAGCAGAAATCGCAGTAATGTTTTGCCAATCAGCTACATTACACTGTCCTGTATCATTAAGGCCAACTGCAACAACTGTACCGTCTGCCTTTAATCCGACTGTATGGCTATGACTGGCGGAAATTGCAATAATATGTCGCCACTCTTGTACATTGCATTGATTGCTGCTTCCGCCACTTGCAAGAACAGTACCATCTTTTCTTAGGCAAACGGTATGATAACCCGTTGATACACAAGCATGGAACGCATTATGTTCTTGTTCCTTTTTTATCAGTTTTTGTAATCTTTCAGCCTTAGCTTCAGCTGCCGTTTTCTCCGCCTCTTCAATGACTGTTTTTTGTTTCACACAACTTGCAACATTGAAATCAATTTTACTATTAATGTCTTGATAGTTGGAGTCAATATTCCCAAAAGCTATAATTGCTTTTCGGTAGTCATCAGGATATTGCGCATTATGCATAATCATACACGCATTGTCGTAAGCGTCCTGTACACGTTTTTTACGCGCGGCTTCTTCGGTGGCTTTGCGCTTGCGCTCCGCTTTGGCTGCCGCTGCTTTCTGTTCCGCGTCGATACGGGCGTTGATGATTTGGATATACCCTTCTAACTGTGCCTTAATAGCGGGGTCAGTAACGGTGCGCTTGTAGTAATTGTGATTGGTTATGCTTCTTGGATCTTTGACGTTCGCCAGTTTACCCTCGCTTGACACTTTCAAATCAACGCAAAGCAAGCCTAAATATGCAGGAGCATAATCTGGGTCAATATTTAATGCGTTATCGAAAAATCCAGCAGCTTTATCCCATTCACTATCTTCCAAAGAAAAATAACCGCGCTTCGTAAATGATTCTGCAGTATACCCAGCCGAATTATTCGTTGGCTCTAGCATACCCCATCCGATGGCATTGGTGAACTCCCAAACAACACGCCCGGCGGCTTCTTTCGCGCTTGCGTATGTATCGATCAATTTACCAATCGCTTGCTTGACAGCGATCTCCTTATGTGCTTGATCAGAGTTCGCGTTGTCTTGCAGTATTTTCACCGCACCGCACTCAAACGCCTGCTTCACAAGGTTCCTTTGCCCTTGCGGCATTGAAGGCGAGGTGTGGTCGGTGAAATGCTTTCTACCGAACAGTGCGTCGTTTCCATACTCCGCTGCGACATACGCTAATAGTTCCTTCGTGTTGTCGAAATACCTCCAATCGCCGGATTTTTTAGCCACAATCTTTTCTTGACAGAATGGGCAGACAGTAATCGAGACGGAACGGCTCGCGTCAACTTTCCATTCAGCTCCACATTTGTTGCATTTCACAGTTAATCCCTCCCGTCTTGATTGTTGTTTTGAAGGATTGCCTCAAGAGCTATCGCCTCAGCCTCGGCTCTCTCCCACGCGGCTTTAATTGTGTTGAGAGTGTCGGTTTGCTTCTTGTTTTGCTCTTTAAGCGTTTCCAATTCCCCTTTGAGCTTATCAATTTCGGCTTGCTTGGCTCTAATATTACGCTCAGTTTCCGCAATATCGTTCTTGTATTTTCTCACTTTATCATGTTGATTCTGATTCTGCATATCAACAGCATTTTGGTTTTGTTTTATACGTTTGATTTCAGATTTAACTTGTCGAGTATGCTGCTGCGTATCGAACAACTGCTGGTGAAGCATTGAAAGGTCTCTGCTTTTTGTCTCTGCTTTTTGTTTAGCAGCTACCGCTCGTGTTTGAGAGGTTTGCAATTCTGCAGCAATCTTCTCAACTTCCCGCATTAAATATTCTGCCGTAGCATCAGTGGCCTCAACATTAGCAGAAATTTGCGCTGTGAAAGTAGGACTGGCAGGTGAAAATTGAGCGGTAACTTGGTCAGTTATATTCCCCTTTGCAACAACGGTGACGGCTGTGATAGTAGTTTGGCTTCCAATTACTATTTGCTCTTGTCCGTTAATTATTGCTTTAGTTTTTCCTTTTGAGATTTTATGTAGATACTTATCGTAGGCATCATTCTTTTTGCGCAACGAGTTTTCCTTTTTTGTGTATTCTCTTTCTGCATCCTTTAAATCCTTTTTTGCACTTCGATCATAATCCTCCGCAAAAGCAATCTTTGCTGATATGATTTGTTCTTCACGCAAATGCTCTGACTTATTCCTTTCCAACCCATGAATTTTTCCTTGATAATCCATAAGAGAGCGGTTACTCTCCTCAATTTCGGCTTTACTTTTTGAAAGAGCCATCTCATATGATTTTTTCTTCGAATCCAAAGTACTCAATTCGCTCTCGATAGTAGCTATTCTACCTTCAAGATGTTTCTGGCTTGCGATTACAGCATTTGAATGCTTTTCTACGTTAGTTAAAGCATCCTTTTTCTCATCGGCGTCACGGCGTTTTGATGCAGCTAACTCACTTGTTTCGTGATGCGTCGATTCTTGTTTCATCTTCTCAATCATGGACTTCTTGTCTGTTAGATCACCAACAATCCCCGCAATGGAAACATCATCAGTACTTTCGCGGTCAGCGAAACGCTTCGCCCATTCCTCAATTTCTTCTTTTGCTGATTCAAAGCCGTTTTCATATACGCTAACAACCCTGTTGCGATAGAAATTAACAACATACCGATCGTTCTCAATGCGAGGGTATGAGTCCTCGACCCCATCTGAACCTATAAAAATTGCCAACGGAGGCGAAACAACCTCTTTATTTGAGTCTTTTCCCTGCCCGTCTGCTCCAAAACTAAACTCCAAGCATTTTCCGGAATCTACTCTAAACCCAAACCAGCAACGCAGTTCCTCCAATGCTGAAATAGGTTCATCGTCACAAATGGATGTCGTCGTGTTATGCGAGCATCTGTCATCGGGTGGAATTGGAAAAGCCCAACTGCCGTCCTCATAAAGCACGGCACATTTGCCATCACCAACTTGAATACCGAACCAATAATCGGTTGCCATAGCAATGGCAATTAACGTTGTGCCGTAAGCATGACAGCGGTAATCAGCTCCATAGCTGGGGTCTTTGAGAAGATACCTATCCCTGTACTTTTCAGGTATCTTCTCCATTTTTTTTACGTCTTTTTCCAATGGGTTGGCTTCTTCGTGTTTCATTACTGCGTTAAACCATTTATTGATTATCTGCCGCCCCAAATTACGCAGTTCAGCCTTGCCGTCATTCCCTTTATTAATCGCAGCTTCCACAGGGTTTTTCAAAATATTCTTTGAATCCTTTATAAATGATTCTATACAGCCAGCGGTTATCCTCACAGCTTCCGAAGATCCAACATGACTGCGAAAGCATCGTGAGCTGCCGTGTCCGTCGGCCACGATTACGACTGCTGCATTTTTTATGTCCGGCGATTCCGAGGCATCTTGACATACGCCGTCATCATGTTTAGAGCCTGTTTTCGTGACCGAAAACGAGCGTAGTATTTCCATTTTCACACTCCTCTCTGCGTATTCCTACCAATCAAAACCATCGTCTCCGCCGCCGGAAGAGCCGCCGATGTCAAAGTCATCATCGTCTATCGCGTCTTGAAGGTTATCATTAAACTGCTCCTGCTTTGTTTTCTCACCGGCGTCAAGCGGGGTGCTGGCAACCTGCGAGGACGTTACGGCAATGAATTGTATCATCTTTTTCAACTTCTCCCCCGCATTTGCCCCGTCCGGAACCCTTACTACAGACTCCTTACTGCCGGTAAACTCCATAAGTACAGCATCGTTAGCATCGTCACCGACCGCAAGCGCGACTTTGAGTGATGCTTTGAACCAACCGTTATTTTGTAATCTCGTCAAGTTTGTTTTATAATCGTCGTTTGGCTCACCATCAGACATTAGGAATAGCACCGGCGCGTAAGACCCGGACGCGCGCTGCATGAACCCGCTGCCCTTATGCAGTTTTTCCTCCAGCATCCTGAAAGCTTCTCCCATGTGGGTTAACCCGTCTGCGTTCATGTCGTTCCAATAATAGTTTTCAACTTTCATTGGACCATTGGGAGTAAGCCAGCGCGCCCCGCTTGAAAATTCAAGAAAGGCGACTTCGATTTCGGCATCCGCACTGTCTGCGTTCATCTCTTTTAGTTTTTCAAGAGTCTGTTCGATAGCGGCGTTGACCGCTCCGATCCTTTGCCCTGCCATGCTACCCGATGTGTCGACCAAAAAGAATAGTACAGTAGTTTTGCGCGGGACGCTCTCCCTCTCAACATTTGTTACGCCCATTGGTTAGTCCTCCTTTTTATTTCCAATGATCTCAGCGGTATGTGTACGGCCGAAATCAATGGTTACTCCGCTAACGATCCTGACGACTTCATTTTTCCCTTTTGGTGCAGATTGGCCGTCTGTACCTGTCACAAACCATGTGGTATTTGAAAGGTTCCTGATGCCGATTTGCTTTGGATCACTTTTGCTTACGATTACCTCAGCGGTTTTTGATCTAAAGTCCTCGTTATCGGCAATCGTATGGCAAGCAAACAATTCCGAACCGGGATAAAGCGGCACGTCGTATTTTTTAAATTTCAAATGCGCCGGAATCCTTCTGTTCTTGCCGCAATCGCAAGTGAATCGCCCTGTTGGCTCGACATAGTTCTCCCTTCCGCAGCCGCATTTGACAATTTCGCTTCTCCATCGGATAAATGCATTCAACCAAGTGCTTTCCAAAAGCTGTGGTTTTTTACCGTGTAATTTATCATGGTCAAACGCTTCCATGAAATGATCGCGGATATAGTCAGGAACCAATCCCCATAGTTTTATCGCATTGGAACTGGTCAGCTTATTGGGAGCGTTTCGTTTATTTTTCGGATCGAAAATGAATACAGGATCTGTTCCGTAGAAACGTTTTTCATCAGATTCCGTTATTATATCATCATCTTTTACAGTTGCTCTGCCCTCTAAAGGGTGATTCGCAAAGATCAGCATAAACAGAACCACTGCCAATGAAAAACGGTCGGTCTGCTTGTCCGGCATTTTATCACCGCGAACGATTTCCGGCGCCATGTAGCGGCACTTCCCGGCAATACCGGAATAGAAGCCATGTCCCATTACATTATCATTATCGCAGATTAAGACATCACCTGTATCGAAGTTCACAAAAAAGTTCCCGTCATTCAAGTCTTGGTAATTAAATCCCTTCCAATGCAGTTTCATAAACCCATCTACTATGTTGAGCGCGGCGTTTACGAGAGCCGAATCGCTTTTGAAATTAACCTTTGCTAAAAGATACTTTGAGAAGTCGGAATACTCCTTAGGCCTGATCGGCATAACATAGCCGAACGTACCATCTACCCAGTCCGTAAGGTCTACCGGCCATAAGAAGGAGTCCGTCGGACGGCCGACGCTGATGTTGTTCTTGATGTTGTCGTAAAACTTCTGCGGGTTCTTCATTTTGCTTTTGAAATACCACTTCAAAGCCATTGGCTTTCCGTCATACTCCACCTTGTAGACGGTACCTTGACCTCCTTTACCCAACTCCACTTTTGCCTTTGAAGCCCGAAGCACCTTTACCGTTTTGAAGTTCATCGTGTTAAGCACTTGACCTTCTTTTAACCCTGCCATAACAATCTCATCCTCTTCTTTTGATTTTGGATTGCCTTGTGATTATTAAACTCTCACTACCTTTCCTGTCCGCGTATTTTATCTGGAGTCTTAGCAACCTCCATCTGCGTATCTGCCCGGCGTTTGAGGATCACCCTCAAATCAGGCTTGTCCTCCTCGCTTTCGCTTTTATTGCATCGGTCGCATTTCTCGCTCCCGTAATGCTCGCACCAATGGTCATTGCAAGCCATCACACTCACACGCCTTTCATATTCAGATTCAACCACAAAGCGGGACGAACACCGCCGTCAAAGTAGTTATTTAAGTCATTTACGTATACGATATTACCATATATATGGACATAGCCATCACCGTGGACAAGCGTTGTATTGCTCCCACGGTGGCCAGGTGATCGTAACCACCACCAACAAGGTTTGCCTTTAGCATCTTTCGCTATTCTTTTTGCATTGTTACTGTCATCCAAGTAATACTCACTTCCTGTGTTTCCTTTCTTAGATATATTTACAGAACTATCACCAAAATAACGGCATACCTCGTGTAAGCTCAATAAGAAAATTTTATCTACTGTTGTATTTCCACCATTTGTACCATACCACGGATTGTTTGGATTGGTGTTGTGTGTTTCGGCTATAGCAGTTTTTGCTGCTCCTAATTTATAATAGAATTCATTGTTTAGGTATTCACGCAACATACAGTTCTCCCACGTTATATCTGTATCTTCTGAGTTATACGGACTTAGTTCAATAATCTTATCACTGATAAGTAATGCCTTGTTTCCTTGAACATCAAGTACGCGCCAGTCGATATTTGCGAACCTATGTATTCTACTGATTTGTGGCGTAATTCTACTTGTTTCGTTTGTGATAACTGCGCTAGTATGTTGTATGGTTTGCGGTTTCTGTGTAATGGTTTGAGATTGCACAGTAATTTGTGGTTTAGGCAACTGCCAACCTAACGCCACGGCGAAGCTGCGGAGCATAGCATCGGCATCCTCAGAGTTTTTCAGAAACTTAGGCAAGGCGGACATCGCTCTTTTTAAGGAAAGTTCCTGTTCGCTTACCGATTTCTGCAAAGCTCCCTTCAGGCAATCCAACGCACCCTTATCCGAAAAGATTTTTATTAAGTCTTTCTCGTCTCTTAGCTGACCGCGCGTAATATCGGCAAAGTATGTTACAACCTTGTTTCCAAGCAACATATCCGCGCCGAAATTGTCGACGATATACCGAAGAGCTGACTCAACGCTATCGACCGCTGTAGCCGACGATTGGGCCACGACCTTGTTCCCGCAATTTGAGCAATAATTAACGCTCTTACCCGGCGTAACGGCAAGTGTCTCTCCGCATTTTTCACATTTCATTTATTCACCCCCTGCATATCATTTGTGTTGCTTAATATAGTTACACCACGTATGTTTGGATTAAACTGCCGGTCTGATTATCATACACAAAGATTTCACCCGGTGACAATCGGTTGATCTGTTCCGGCTTTACCTTGAATTCCCGTTTGTCGGTCATGGTCTGCCCTTCATTGGTGCTATACCCCCACTTGCTGCTTTGACTCCACCCGGCGTTGGTGTTATGGGATACGTCGATTTTATCGTACTCGCCTATGTATCTTGACCATTTCTCACAGCTTAGGTGTGAACCGTGCGATAGCAAGATTGTTTTTTCAGCCTCACCAACAAGGGTGGTAAATACATCGTCTTTCCCGGAGAGCAGTGCATACAAATCTTTTGAGCAGATGATATTGTTGTGGCTTGACTTTTGGCACAAGGTGTTCTTCAGCATCTCGTTATTCGCTATCGCTACATCGTCAAGGAAAAGCGAGAACTCATACCCTCGGCTCATGGCTATAGTCAAGGAGTTCACGATCAGCTCCACGAGCATGACATTCGCCGATGAGTTTAAGTCAATGCACAATATCTTGCCGCTCTTAATCGCTGAAAGGATGCTCATTCCGCCGCCTGAAACACTCGGGTTATCCGCCGCTATATGGTTCATCTGCGCTTTCATGTCATAAAAGAACGTATCTATCTTGGCACATTCGGCTTGTCCCATCATAAGGAGTGAGTTCAGGTTGTTCGCCGCGTCCTGCGTTATCAATCCTTTTGTGAGACAATCATTTATCCTCTCCGTTATTTGGTGATACGTAAACCTAGCGTAGTTCGCAAAATACGGACGCAATTTTTGGCAAGCCAGCAACTCATGCACAATTTGCAAAATATACCGCCCTGCCGGTTTTATATCGTATTTGACCTTGCATGTATCGAAAACCGCTTGGCAAATCTCCTGCAAATCAAATGACGTAAATGCGTCAAACTGTTTGCTTCGCTTGTTCGCGATGACCCCCCATTGATTCCGCGCGATGATATTCTCCAACCCGCCATTCGCCAAATGCAGAATAATCATCGGGCGACCCTGTACAAAGCAGTTCTTGATAATGCGTTCGCTGAACCTTTGCCGAACTCCCACATCACCCCCGGAGATTATAATGTTCTCCTGATATGATTCGGCAGGGAACAGTATGTCGGCCGAAATGCTCTTGTACTCTTCAAGGCCCCTTGACTGCTTATTATACTTGCGGATGCGGCGGTTTCTAATGATGTCGCCGATCCAGTTTACGATAAATAGAAAGCACCCGCCGCCTTGATCGTTTTGATTCGACATAGACCGTTCCCTCCTTTCATTGATTATTATTCTGTTGTGGCTATAGTCTCAACCACAAAGCGGGGCGAACACCGCCAATGCCTGTAATGTTTCCACCATAAGCTCCTGCGCCAACACCAATATCTCCTCCATATCCAACAACAACAACGGAATTTTTTTGATAACCAGAAGATCGTAGCCACCACCAACACGCCTCATCGTTACTGTCTTTGGCTACTCGTGCATCGTTGTACAGGTCATCTAGATAATGTCCATCCGAGGTTATTGAACCTTTGTAATTTTTCCTTCTCTTATTCTTCAAATCTCCACTGTCGCCCAAATAGCATACGACTTCATCTAGACTAAGTAGAAAAACGCTGTCGGTCGTTGCATTACCTCCAGTTGTACCATACCATGGATTATTGGGGTTAGAGTTGCGTGTTTCCACTACAGCAGTCTTTGTCTCACAAAGTTTGTTCAAGAAATTGTTGTTCAGGTATTTGCGCAGGGTGCAGTTCTCCCATGTGATGTCCTTTTGCTCGACATTGTACGGGTGCTTTTCAAGGATTTTCTCGCTGATGAGCAATGCCTTATTGTTCTCCACTGCGAGGACCCGCCAGTCGTAACCGCCAAAGGGGATGATGCTACCGATTTGGGGAGCAGGTGTAAAAAAACATTCGGCTAAATCTGGTGGGAATGTTTGAGTCATCTTCTCACATAGTTGATTTACAAGCTTCATCGCATACGAAAGATCTCGTGGATTTGGTGGTGAGTTATGTAGATGCCTTATACTTTTTTCTCTCTTTTGTTCCATTAAATCTTTATCTAATTTCTGTATCGTCTGCATATGCGTAAAAGGTGTTGTAGCCTGAATAATGGGAGTTAGTAGTGGTGTTATTGCCTTATAATTCAGCGCATCCCCAAACCAATTCACAATCTCACATGCTATTTCACAAGCCATACCGTATGTATCTTTTAATGCAACCATCATGGCAGTTAACTTACTCGTTCGCTCTTGCTCATCAACAGGCTTCAAACTATACATTTTTTGCGGAACGCCTTCGTTGATCGCCAAGCGCAGGCGTTTCAACGTCTTAGAATCTTGGTTCTGGAGCAGGTCCGCAATCATCGAGTACAATTTTGAATCAAGCAGAATGCTCTCGCCGTATTGAAAGACTATGGTCTTGATTACGTTATCGCGGGAGATGTCCGATGGTGTCTGCGTGGGTTCATTGCAGAACGGACAGGCGGCAAGACTTTTACCGGGCGGCGACGCCCATTCGCTGTTGCATTTAGCGCATTTCATCGTGACCCCTCCTTTTTCTGCAAGTTTTTAAGTTCTCTTTCCATCGCTTACAGCTTCAACCACAAAGCGGGGCGAACACCACCGGCACCACGGCTGCATGTGCCTCCATCGCAGAGGTTGACACGGCCGCGGTCGAAATAGCAGCCGACATGAATATCGCCGAAAGATCCGATATAGGCGGCTTGGTTTCTGCTGCGCCCAGGCGACCGAAGCCACCAATCCGAATCCTCATTGCTTCCGTCATTTGCCTTTCTCGCTTTGTTGTACTGGTCGTGTACGAAGTCACCATCCGATGATATATAATTACCACCCAAACCTGACCACCTCGTTCTTGTTTTGTTTTTCAAGTAACCACTATCGCCGAAATATTGTACCACTTCGTCTAAGCTCAGTAGGAATACCTTGTCAGTTGTTGAGTTGCCACCACTCGTACCATACCACGGATTATCAGGGTTGCTGTTGTGGGTTACGGCGATTGCCGATTTTGCCACGCCAAGTTCATTATAAAACTCACCGTTTAGGTATTTACGAAGGGTGCATTGTTCCCATGTTATATCCACATATTTCGTATTGTACGAGCGGCGTTTAAGGATTTTCTCGCTGATGAGCAACAACATATCACCCTGCACATCTAGTATTCTCCATTCAATTCCTGCAAGTGATATGCGTTGATGTATCAGTTCGGATGGAACTCCTATAGATTTATTTACTGGGTTTCCACATATACTACATTTTTTTATAAGCAGTCCCTTGAGCGTTCCACCGCAAAACGTACATAAACCCTGTACTATGCGCTGTTCTTGCAGTTCTGTCTGCTTTTCTGCTTTTGCTTTCTTTTCACGCAAAAGTGAAAGCCCATTATCAAATTCAGCCTCCATCTGTTGTATTTTTCGCTCGCACTCGGAAATATTGCTGTTGATTTGGTTGTTGATGTCTTGGTCGTTGGAATCAATGCTTCCGAAAGCTGTGATAACATTTCGATAATCATCAGAACTTCGTGCATCTTCCATTCTCCAGCAAGCATTATTGAAAGCACTTTCTATCCTTATTTTACGGGCGGCTTCATCTGCGGCTTTACGTTTGCGTTCTGCTTCGGCTGCCGCAGCTTTTTGCTTTGCGTCAATACGGGCATTTATAGTTTGGATAAAGTCGTCCAGCCGAGCTTTAACAGCAGGGTCGGCGGCGGCTCGCTTATAGTATTTGTGGTTGGTGATGCTTCCGGGGTCTTTGGTGTTTGCGAGTTTGTCCTCTTTCGGAGCTTTGAGGTCAACGCAAAGCAAGCCCAAGAAAGCCGGAGCATACGAGGGGTCGGAGTCCAACACCTTGTTGAAATAATCGGCGGACTCCTTCCAGTCGCCGTCTTCCGCAAACTGCCATGCGCGGGTCATCAGCGCGCCGATACCGGGCACGGCAGATTGTGCCGCAGGTTGTGTTTTTCTTGGCGGAGGAGGCGGGGGAGCGGATTGAGAACTTTGGATTTGCGGTTCCGGCATACCCCAACCGATGGCGTTAGTAATTTCCCAAATCACCCGCTCAGCGGCCTCTTGCAAAAACATGAGATCAGTCAGCCTCTTAACCGCTTGCTTAACAGCGATTTCCTTGTGTGCTTGATCGGAATCCATGTTGTCTTGCAGTATTATCACCGCACCGCAGTCAAACGCCTGCTTGACGAGATTTTTTTGTCCTTGCGGCATTGAGGGTGCAGTGTGGTCGGAGAAATACTTCCTGCCGAACAGCGCGTCGCTCCCATACTCCACCGCGACATATGCCAGCAAATCCTTTGTATTGTCAAAGTATTGCCAACCGCTCGATTTCTCGATTACGATTTGCTCCTGGCAGAATGGGCAAACGGTTATCGAGGCGGAACGGCTCGCGTCAACTTTCCATTCTGCTCCGCATTTGTTACATTTCATCGCAACTTCTCCTCTCACTTGTAATATATCTCAAACACCATTTGACTTGGATTGAAACTGACTTCTACCGCAACGCTTTTATTATGAATCTTTATGTACTGCTGCTGGGCGATTTGTATTACCTTATCTGCTATATCCTCTGTATAAGGGATTCCTACAAGACGAAAGACGATGCTTTTATTCCCGGCTTTCAAGTTGCGTCCAATAAATGATTCAAGGCCAGTCAGGTCATGTACAACCAACGAGTATTGTGAGTAGTAATCAGCTCCTGTTGTCTTACATACGGGGAGATCATCAATGATGATGTGATCTTGCTTTATATCTTCATCAGGCAAGTTAAAGTAATCATAGCGATTTACCTTATCTTTCAAAGTCATATCGAACGTAACATCCAGGTGATACAGCTTCCCGTCAACTCTGACAATATTCCATGCGTGGTTTTCCATTCTAGGGTCATTGTTTGGGGTGGTCGCTTTTCCTGAAACAATCAGACTCTTCATACCGAGATAATCAAATGCAAGCTTCACAAAATTCGCAATGCCCTCGCACACGGCAGTTTTGCTAAATACAGGGCCAAGAACGGAATGTGAATAGTCGCTAAAGGTGGAATCGTAGCTAAAATGATTGAGACAGTAATCGTGGACATAGAGTTCTTTATCATTATCGCTTTTGGCCTTTACTGTTTCAAAAACTTGTAAATATGTCTTAATGGTATTTGCTTTTTCGTTTACTTCACGGCACGTATACTTATATTCTGGTGCAAGGGTACATTTCTTTTTATATAGATCACTTGATTGATTGAAAGACGAAGCGTAAAAAATCATGGGGTTATCAAGCAGTATATAATTAAAGATCGTTGATATTTCGTTGATCGGTCGAGCTGGCAATTTTACTTCCTTTGAATACGTCCTAATCCCTGACAGCATAGACTTATATATTTGCTTCTGCTCTTCATTCAGGCGGCTAAAATAGTAGTGGCTTCCTTTCATAGAGATTCTTGATGATACATTCATACCGCTCAACCTATTTAGCAAAACATCACCCCCTTGTGCAGTATTTCGATTACTCTAAAGTGAATAAATGATTCCCATATGTGTCATATATATGATTCCCTCTCTTTTCTGTCACCCTATTCCCATGTACATCAACGATTTAGTCGCCGTTCATCCCACCTTCTACAAGAGAGTAAACTAGATTTCCATAAGGATCACGGAAGCGTCCAGCTTCAGAACGGCCAATCATGTTTCCATATGTGTCCCTGAGTATTGCCATATTTTACTCCTCCTTTTACTCCTTTACATTGTTTAGCCTTATATACCGTTCTAACTCAGGCGGATATGCACCAATCCTATCAATTATCTCTGCTGTCCCGCCATTACTCTTAAATAGCATTAGCAGTGCCATAAAGTGATTCCAAGTCATACGCTGCTTTCTTGTTTCAATCATTCCGTAAGTCTGTCGTGAAACCCCCATTCTGTCTGCCAGCTTTTGCTGGGATATTTCCGCTTTTGCGCGTAGCACTTTAAGCTCATTGGTTAATACATCAATTAACTGCTCTTTCTGAGTAGCGTTTAGTGCAAAGCTCATAATCCACCTCCATCCATTTAGAAAAACGTATAAAGGACTTTGCTGAGTAAATCATTCTTAATTTACATATTATTCTATGATTCGACAAATCAGTATACATTATGCAATGTAGCTTGTCAACCAACAGGATGACGATTTTTAATTATCCCGCCTTAACCCTGTTACCGTACCCTTCACCTTCTCCCGAACCTTTCCTCCAGCAACTCGCAAAAGAGCGCGGTCAAATCAACCCCATCCGGGATAGCATACCGCCGAAGCATCTTCCCGCTAATCGAAACCCCTTTGGCTTTCTTTTTGGGGTTGCTCAGGATGCTTGGTATCATATCCGCTGTGATCACCGTTCCGGCTTCATACGCCGCGCGGATCGCTTTGGCGTTCTTCACTGTCAATCTCTCATTAGAGTTCTCTTGATAGAAATATACCCATACCTCGTATTGCGCGTTATCATCAAGAAACGAGAGCTCATACCCCGCCATGACAGGCAGCTTATTCTGATCAATCAGAGCCAGATACTCCGCGCATAAGTTCGTAAGCCGTATGTACCGGAAAATCTGCGCATAGGAATCGTCGCTCGTTTTACTTATAACCTCTCCTTTTCGCCGGGTATCATTTTGATACCCAATATTCCGCAACGCCTCCATCTGCATTTCATACGCAAACGCCTTTTCGCTCGGCAGCAGGTTCTCCCGTTGCTCTAGGTTGGTGGAAACCACCACCAATGCCGCTTTGTCGTCGTCAACATCCCGCATGATAGCGGATACATCCTTCCTTCCGAGCCGACGCATCGCTTCCACACGGTTATGCCCCGCTAGAATCTCGAACCCTGCGATACCTGCAATCGGGCGAATGATGATCGGTTGGTACAGGCCGTCTTGCTCGATGCTCTCAACCAGCGCGGCCATCTTCTCCTCACTGTACGGCTTGAAAGGATGGTTAGGGTATGGATGCAGCGATTCGATGGACACATTCACTATATCCCCGGCATATGCCATGAGGTTGAGGTCAGCCGTGTGGTCTATAGGCTTTCTGTCGGAGGGTGGTTCTGGCGGCTTAGGTAAGCGACCGAGTTTCTGTTTTACCTGTTCCTCAAAGCTCAACGTACGCATGATTGTCACGATCCTTTCATTATTGATACTCTGCTGATCTACCGCAATGAAACCCTATACGGCTTTCATTGCTGGCTGTTAGCGTAATGCCGGCTAAGGACGCTAAAAGACCATATATCACCGTCCCAAACCCGCTTGATCACAGGCAATGCTTTATCCTTGTTGGCTATCCCGAAACCAACCTCCAAGGTTTTCCGTCCGCCGAACAGTTGGGGTCAAGTTGAGCGTCCAGCAGTGCCATAATCTCCCCGCCCTGTGTATGGAAATCCCCAATGTAGATGGTCGTCTTCGGCTCGTCCGCCCAGCACCCCAAGACAGCGAAAGCCATGTGTTCAATGTCATCGTCAGGGAAGAAGACGCCTTTCAGGTTGTTGATGATGAGGTTCATCGCACGGTTGCTGGCGTCCCATATCCGGGCATTGTTCACCCCTCTCGGCATAGCGATGCAGAAACCTGCCATCGCCATATCAAAACGCGGCAGCGGCGACTTCTCTGTGAGCTTCCCGATAGCGGCTTGGACGCATCCCAGCCAATGGTCATTGACAACAGAAGTCAGTTCCTTGTTATGCGGCAGAGCCTCGCCGATCTCCAGTATGGCGATACCGCTCCCAGTGACATACCCGCCACAGTCGGTAAGGACGGAGGATACGGCATCAACCGGTTCACTGAAATGCCGCTCCTGATGTTCAGCGAGCAGGAGGTTCCTCGCCCTGGTTATGCAATCGTATGCTTGTTTCAGCTTATCAGGCATCGTATCTCTTCCTCATTTAAGGGATGTATTGTCACAGGCAGTTTGAGGAATGTCCCCCATTCGGCCAGCCGTTCCGGCAGATAAAGATGGTTGGTGTAGCATTCATCTGATCGCTTATGTGTCATCCTTGAATCGCTCTGTACCTTTCGTTTCACACCGTCGTAGAAATACGCCAGAAACAGCAGGTCATGGGATATACTCAGGTAATGATGGTTGCTACTGTCCGGGTAAAACGCAAACCTGCATTCGCGTTTCCCCGCCACGCTTCCGCTGTGCATATCCTTGAACCGCTCAAACGCCGTCTTGTCTGATTTCGCAAGACGCAACACTTCAATGACTTCAGATTCTTCCGCAAGATAACTGTGCTTGTAGTCGGCGCGGAGACGGATGGGTTTCATCGAGTACCGGACGGGGTCGGTGCGCTGGCTCCGGCTTTCCTCCAACAGCACTTTACGTTCCCATAATGTATGACGGATAATCTGCTTTCCAGTCTCAACGGCGCAACCGTCGTCGCAGACCAGTAATATCCCTGTCAGCCGGGTTTCCGATGTATTGTAGTTCCAAAAGTGCAGGGAGCATTCGGCGCGCAGCTGCCACTCGTAATCACCGTTTTCGATATGATATACGGCAAGGCGCAGTTCGTTATAGAACAGCACTCCGAGAAACCGTGTTGTGCTGATGAGGCCACTTCGCAGGGTGCGCCATATCGCCGATGGGATGAACCCGTTCTGTCCGTCTGGGGGAATGAAAGGTATGGTGGGTATCCCATGCCAGTTTAACAACGCCGCCATGTGAGATACCTCGGCGGCACGGTGACGCCCTCCTGCGTCCCCGCCTATGGTGAGAATGGGATGAATATGTTCGGTCAACTCTTTACCGGGACTGAGCAATCCATATAAACCGTCTTTTCGTTTGGATATGTACCCGTTCTTCATAAGGGGGCGAAGGGAATAAAGCAGGTTGTCTTTGTTTTGTGTTTTCTCCGTGTCAAGAGCCAACAGGCTTGTCTTCTGATCGGCAACGGAGAACCGTTTCAGATGTACCAGCAGATTGATCTGCCCCGCGTTAAGCATAGATGGAAACCTCCAAAGGTGTTGCTGACGGCTCATACAGCGGCCACTTCTGATGAACGGCAAACGCGTCTCCCCATATGTGCTTACGCGCGGAATCCCCAAAGGGGCCTTCAAAGCTATCCAACACGCTCTGATCATCGGCAAAGAAGAGGACGACCCTATTATCCGGGGCTTGCAATAAGGCTGCGATTCTTTTGATAGCCGCCGTCTCAACACCGCTGTTCAGTTTCGTTTGCTCTGTAATGAAATACACCGCAACCGTTTGTTTGGAGTTAAGCATAATTCCGCATAACTGTGACGCCCCTAAAATAGCTCCTTTGCCTTTCCTGCGATAGAGGAATGCCGGGATGAACACAAATCCTTTGCCTGATTTCTCGAACACCTCTACTCCGCAACGGTAAAGGCTCAGGATGACTTTCGCCGTTTCCAGCCGTTTCCTGAGTGTTCTGCCGCTTCCAACAGGAACGGCGTCTTTCTCAGCGGGGTAACCATGGGCGTTTAGTAGAGCGTGACCTTTATCGGTTAAGCGATAGGATAATCCGCATTTCGACTTTCGGATATATCCTACTCCGATAAGGACGGCGAATGATACCTGTGAGAACATATCGCATTGCAGCGGCAAGCAATCCGTGGGGAGGTCTTTACACAGGCCGATCAGGCGGAGGAGGTCAAGGTCGCGCCGGTCAAGAAGCATTGGCATAAGCCTCCTGTTATGTTAGTCGTAGAGCCATGATACAGCTTATCGGCATACATGTCAAGTATATTATGAAATTATTATGGCATATATGAAAAATCCTCTTGCATTTATGATTTGGTTGTGCTATCCTATCCTTAACCCATACGGGAGAGGAAGTGCCTGCGATGAATCCGATCAAGGCGTTGCGTAAGGAACGAGGTCTAACACAGGTTCAGCTCGCGCAGAATCTGGGCGTGGATCAGGCGACGGTCAGCAAGTGGGAAATAGGCAGGGCATATCCCGAGGCGAAGTATGCCCTGAAACTATCCGAGTATTTCAATGTGACGGTCGACTACATCCTCAACAACGAGAGCGATGAACGGACACAGAAGATCGACTTCACGCAGGGGCTGAACAAGGTCATCGACGAAGCGGTGACCAACGCCAAGGTGACGGGGATCCCGAAGGAGTTTCTCTTTCAGCTTTCATCGTTTGCTCTGCCGAAGATGTATTACGAACTGCTTTCCCAATATCGGCGCAATGACGACTTCAAGCGTATGGTGGAAATCTGGAACCGAATGGATACGCGACAGCAGATGGAGCTTCTTGGGTTCGCGCAGGGTATTCTTGGGAAGGGGTACGGCATGGGCGAAAGATAGACGGAAAGGACAACCACAGCGGACAGCCCGTGCTGTTCAAGACCAAAGAGGAGAGTTATCATTGACAACCCCAGTATTCACCGCGTATCCCGACGTCGTTTCCATTGAGCAACTCATGGAAATGCTGCATATCGGCAAATCCACGGCATATTTCCTGCTGCAAAGCAACCAAATACAGCACATCCGTGTAGGTAAGAAGTACATCGTACCAAAGCAGGCGGTGATTCACTTCATTGACAGTTCATGCTATAATAAACCTCAGATAATCAATGGCAGGCAAAACCAACAGTCACCGAAAGGAGAATCGTTATGACTGGAAGCCTGCAAATCAAAAGCGGCGTTTATTACGCCGTATTGAGTTACAAGGATCAATCCGGCAAATGGAAGCAGGAATGGATCAACACAAAGCTGAAAGTCAAAGGGAACAAGCGAAGGGCGCAGGAATTCCTTGATAAATCATTGGAGAATCGTAAAAAGGTTAAGCCCGCGCCCGGAAATAGCGTCTTATTTGCCGACTTTATGCAAAACTGGCTGGAATCCATCAAATGCTCCATCGAGCAAAACACATACGAATCATATCAAGACATATTCAAGCGATACATTGAGCCGTACTTCAGGGAAAGCGGTGTCAGGCTTCAAAAGTTGGAGCCGGGCCATATCCAAGAGTTTTACGCAAGACAGCTGGATAACGTAAGCCCGAATACCGTCTTAAAGCAGCACGCCAATATACGCTCGGCCCTTCAGCACGCCGTCAGGATGAACCTGATCCTGTATAATCCGGCCGACCGGGTGACACTGCCCAAGAAGCGGAAATACACAGCCAATTTCCTGAACGACGAGCAAATCAACGAAGTGTTGAGTTTATTCGCCGACGAGCCGATGTATCCGATCGTCCTTTTCTCGGCGTTCTATGGGTTACGGAGAAGCGAAGTCCTGGCCCTCAAATGGCAGTCTGTTGATTTTGACAATGGAACCATACTCATCAAAGACACTGTTGTACAGTACAAGACCCTCATCGACAAAGAGCGTACCAAAACCAAAGCGAGCTGCCGAACGCTCCCCCTTACCGCCGAGATGAAAGCATTCTTACAACAGTTACGTCGCCGCCAGCTTGAGAATCGATTGCTGCTAGGAGCCGCCTATATCAAAAACGATTATGTGTTTACGAGAGATAACGGAGAACCGTTCAGGCCCAATTACATAACGGAACGCTTTTATCACGTTATCAGAAAACATAATATCAAGCACATACGCTTCCACGACTTACGACACAGTGCTGCTAGTATGCTTCTCAACAACGGATTTTCGCTCAAAGAGATCCAAGAGTTTCTCGGGCATGGGGACTTGGGGACGACGGCTAACATTTATGCTCATCTTCAGTTCCAAGCCAAGAAGGATATGGCGGCGTCCATGCAGAGCAAGTTGCAGATGCCCATTGCTTCAGCTCATTAGAAACTCATTAGAAAACAGATGATTTTACCCTCCAAAAATCACCCACACCAAAATCAAAAAGCCCTGTACCCCTAGAGGCACAAGACTTCCAATTTGGCTGCGGGTGAAGGATTTGAACCCTCACAAACAGAGTCAGAGTCTGCCGTGCTACCATTACACAAACCCGCATCACACAGCGATTATACCTATGCGACGCGGGCTTGTCAAGAGTTTATTTGCCGATTTACTCGGTGCGCAGGGCAACGACAGGGTCTTTTTTGGCCGCCATTTTGCTCGGGATAAATCCGGCGATGACGGTGAGGAACATGCTCAAGAGGATCAGGAAGCCCGCGCCGGTCAGCGGCAGTTTTGACAGCCCCGAAATGTCGGTCAGCCGCTCGATGAGCGCGTTGATGGGGATATTTAACAGCATGGTGATGGTGATGCCCAACATGCCCGCCACAAAACCAACAATGAGCGTTTCGGCGTTGAACACCCTCGATATATCGCGTTTGGCCGCGCCAATGCTGCGCAGGATGCCGATCTCTTTGGTGCGCTCCAACACCGAGATGTAGGTGATGATGGCGATCATGATGGAGGAGACGACCAGCGAGATGGACACAAAGGCAATCAAGACATAAGAAGCCACATTGATGAAGTTGGAAAGCCCCGAGGTCAGCATGGCGATGAAGTCTGTGTAATGGATGACGTTTTCATCCAGCCCCGCGGCTTCCTGCATTTTGTTGTATTCGTCGATCAGATCAATGATTTTTTCCTTGGAGTCGAAATCTTTCGGAAATAGGCTAATGCTGTTCGGATTGTCTAAGTCCACGACGCCCAGTTTGACAAGGTTTTCGTCATAGGTCGCTGAGAAGGCGGACGCTAAGACTTCGGTAAAGTACCTGTCGATCATCATCATAAACTGCTGCAGTTCATCTTCGGGCAGCATGGAGGCCAATACCGTATAGAGGTCTTCCATGGGCATATCATTCTCGGGAGCATCCATGCTGAAAGGCATCCCGGTGAAGACATTGATCCGTTCGTCCGGCTTCTTGTCTTTTTCCGCCAGCTGTTCTTTGACGATTTCGGTTTGCTCAATCGCGCCGATGACATGCTCGGTCAGGTCAAAGGTATATCCGACCGACCCGGACATGGCGGAGGCCATCATTCTTTCCAGCGGGCGGATGACGCCGACGACTTTGATTTCCAAAGCCTCTTCAATCAGTTGTTTCATATGGGTTTCGTCTTCCCGCATATCCACCCAGCGGCTGCCCGCTTTGACGTAATAATCGCTGTTGAGGACGAGCTTGAAGGTGAGGTCAAGGAGATCGTCATAGGTAAATTCGGCGGTGTTTTTGTCAATTTCCTCGCCCGCCCACATCTGTTCGAGCAGTTTTTCCAAATCGTCGGCCGGGAGAAGACCGAGGTCGTACAGGTTAAAGTCGCTGATCTCATTGTGGCGGTTTACGATGATGACAACTTCGTTGTAGGCGGAAGGCCACTCGCCCGCGACGACTTCATACTGGGATTGCAGGATGGTCTCGTTGCCGATCAGCTCTGTCCAGGCGTTGACGCCGTCCATACCGCCCATGCCGCCGCCCATATTAGCCATCGGCCCGGATTCGGGGCCGCCCATGTTATACATCCGCATCAAATCGGCCATCACCATGCTCGGATTGACCCGCAGGATACCTTCGGAGGTGTCGGCTTTGTAGATTTGCAAATCCAGTTCGTAGCCGTATTTGACGGTGTTGGAATACTCGTGGATGGTCTTCCCTTTTTCATCGTTTTCGATGTATTCCTTAAAAAGCCGGAGGTCATTGCGGGTGATCATCGAGGAGACCATTTCGATCATGTCGGTCATAATGTTGTTGGAATAGACCATATCCTCGTCACGGTCGCCGCGGTCGTGGTCGTGATCCATCATGACGAACATCATGGTCGTCATGTCCATCGACTGGCTTTGGAGCTGCAGCGGATAGGTCGATAGGGTGTCCTGCTCCAAGTCGTCGATGATGCCCTGCATCCCGGTTTGGAGCGACATGATCAGCGCGATGCCGATGATGCCGATACACCCGGCAAAGGCTGTCAGCAATGTACGCAGTTTTTTGGTCAAAAGGTTGTTCAAACTGAGTGAAACCGCCGTGATGTAGGACATGGAGGTTTTTTTGCGTTTCTTCCTCTGTGCGGGTTCTTCCTCTTCCACGGAGTAGGGGTTGGTATCGTCGGTGACTTTGCCGTCCAAGAGGCGGATGATGCGGTTGGCGTATTGGTTGGCCAAATCGGGGTTGTGGGTGACCATGATGACAAGGCGGTCTTTGGCGATCTCTTTGAGGATTTCCATGATCTGAACGCTGGTTTCGCTGTCCAGCGCGCCGGTCGGTTCGTCGGCCAGCAGAATGTCGGGGTTGTTGACCAGTGCGCGGGCGATCGAGACGCGCTGCATCTGCCCGCCCGACATTTGGTTGGGTTTCTTGTTCAGCTGATCGTGCAGCCCGACTTTCTCCAATGTTTCGATGGCGCGGCGGCGGCGTTCGCTTTTGGATATACCCGCCAGCGTCATGGCCAGTTCGACATTTTTCAACGCCGTTTGATGCGGGATGAGGTTATAGGTTTGGAAAACAAACCCCACCGAATTGTTGCGGTAGATGTTCCAGTCCACGTCCTTATACTTTTTGGTCGATATGTTGTTGATGACCAAGTCGCCGCTGGTATAGCGGTCAAGGCCGCCGACGATGTTTAAGAGCGTTGTTTTCCCGCAGCCCGAAGGCCCGAGAACGGCGACAAACTCGCTCTTGCGGAAATCAAGGCTGACGTCTTTCAGTGCCTTGACCGTCATGTCCCCGATTTTATAGTCTTTTACAATGTTTTTCAGTTGCAGCATTTGATATTTCCCTCCTGCGCCATCATAGTTTCAGCCAGCCTCCCGCTGATGCGCACATACTCCGTTGCGTCCTTCTCTCCCAGCAGTTCCAGCAGTTTGACGGCTGTTTCCAGCACTTTTTGATAGTGCCGTTCGGCGTATTGCTTCCCTTCCTGTGTGATCCCGACTAGGATTTTTCTCCGGTCATTCTTGTCGATCCGGCGGGTGATCAAGCCCTTATCCTCCAGCCCGTTCAGGGCGGCGGCCACCCGCGCCGAACTGACGCCCATCTCCTGCCCGATCTCGCCCGGCAGCACATCGCCCCCCTTGAGGGTGATATAGTGCAGTACGAATGCCCCCCCTTGCAGCCCTTCAATAAACGGCCTGTGCGGCCCCGCTTTGTTCAGCATCTGCATTTTATCCAGCAGCTCCGCCGCCAGCGCGGTGTAGTCCATACCGAGCCTCCTTCCGGGTTTGCTAACACCGTTACAGTATAGGCGTGTTAGAAATCTTTGTCAAGAGATAAATTGTAAAGAATTTGTGACCATCTGTCTGCAACACCCGCGACTTGCCTTTCGACGGTTTTCGTGGTATACTTGGTTCAGCAGTACATAAGGGCAATGATCCGGCGGTCTTTGTCCTCCGCGCAATCAAAACAAAGTAGCCGCTCCCCATTAACCCGGTAGCGACTACTTTGCATTACAATTTTCCGGGACAAAGGCCGTCGGCTCATTGCCCTTTCTGCTGCCATTATACTATATTCAATCATTTGATGTCAATATGTATTTTGTAAAAGGAGAACCCATGCCATGAAACGATTTATCAGCGCAATCCTCGCCGCCGCCATTATCCTCGCGTTCATCCCCGGCATGACCCTCACCGCCAGCGCGGAAACGGAGGGCGATTGGGAGTACACCGTATCCGGCGATAAAGCGACCATCACAAAATACACAGGCTCCGGGGGCGATGTCACAATCCCATCCGAAATCGGCGGCGTTGCTGTAACCGCGATTAGCCATACTGTATTTAATAATAATAAATTGATTACAAGCGTGACCATCCCCGGTGGCGTGACTGCGATTGCCGGTTTATCATTTTATCAATGTACCGCGCTTACAAGCGTAACCATCCCGGAAAGCGTGACCTCGATTGGCGAAAGGGCGTTCCATGGCTCCGGGCTGACGAGTGTGACTATCCCCAACAGCGTGACCAATCTTGGCGATGGTGTGTTCACGGACTGCACCAAACTGACGAGCGTAACCATCGGCAGCGGCGTGACCATAATTAACAGGGAAATGTTCGTTCGTTGCACCAAGCTGACGAGCGTAACCATCGGTAACAGCGTGACCACGATTGGCATAAATGCGTTCAATGGTTGTATCGGGCTGTCAAGCGTGACTATCCCTAACAGCGTGAAAACGATTGACTTTGGGGCGTTCTCTGGCACCGGGCTGACAAGCGTGACCATTCCGAATAGCGTGACCACGATTGACGATAGTGCGTTCCAAGACTGCACTTCGCTGACAAGCGCGACTATCGGCAACGGCGTAACCACGATTCCAGCTTGGGCGTTTTATAGATGCACCTCGCTGTCAAGCGTGACTATCCCTAACAGCGTGAAAACGATTGGCGGTGGGGCATTCGCTGGCACCGCGCTTACAAGCGTGACCATCCCGGAAAGCGTGACCGAGATTGGCGTAAGGGCGTTCGATGGAAGCGGCATGAAAAATATAACTATCCCCGACAGCGTAACCTCGATTGGCCAATTAGCGTTTGCCAACAATCATAACGACTTCACCATCAGTTGCAACGCAAACTCCGCCGCGCATAAACACGCAAAAGACAAGGGATATAACTTCAAGCTGCTCGACAGCACAACCCCCGACCCCGACCCGAAGCCCGACCCGTCACCAAGCGGCGGTGATACGCCGGAAACCACCCCGTCCGCCGACGGCGGACACCCCTCCCCGGAGGGGAATGAGAAGCCCTCGCCGCCAGACCCTGACGAACCCAGCCCATCGCCCAACGAACCCGCGCAGACCGCGACATTCAGCGGGCGTTTGCTTGACGCGGACGGCGAACCGATGGCGGGGGTGATCGTGGCGTTGTTCTCCGACCCGATCACGACCACCACCGACAGCGACGGAGTTTTCACCTTTGAAGCCGCGCCCATCGGAGCGCATACCTTGCGGGTATACATGACCCAAGCCGACTTTGACGGCAACGCCCCGGTGCTGGAAAGAGCTGTGACGGTTTCCGAAAACGCCGACGATAATGTGGTAGAACTGACCGCCGCCGACCCGGAAACCACCCCGCCGTCTGACGACGGCACCCCTCCGCCGGAGGGGAATGAGACGCCCTCCCCGTCATCGTCCGCGCCCCCGGTCAGCGGATCGGATGATGGCGGCGGGTTGATGTGGTTGTGGGTGCTTATTGGCGTTCTCGTTGTGGGCGGGGGTGTCGCGGTTGTCGTTGTGGTGAAGAAGGGCGGAAAACGCGGTAAAAAATAATGCTTGACAACGGATAACAACAGGCGTATAATCCAAAGTACAATTTTACATTGTTAAACCGATGACGCAGAGGAGTAGCGTTTCCCACGATGTTCAGAGAGCCGCCGGAGACCTAGCGCAAGCTGGTCGTGGTGTGAGTGCGGCCATACGAGGAAACCGCCTAGCGTAAGCTGGGCGTTGCGAATGGACTGCGGAGGGCGGGAAGAAAACGGCGTGAGCCGCGAGTAATGCCCGACGGGATTCCGACCCGTAAAAAGACGGACACGGTTGCCGGACTGTGAAATTTTGGGTGGCTATAACAGGTATAGACCTGTCCCTTCAGGGACAGGTCTATTTATGTCCCGCCGGAAAAAAATGTAAAGGAGCGAGACCCATGAAAACCATCCCCTACAAAACCTATCTCCCCGAAGAGAAACTGCCGCAGGTATGGTACAATGTCCGGGCCGACATGAAGGAATTGCCCGACCCGATGATCCACCCCGGCACCCATCAGCCGATGACGGTCGAGCAGATTTCCCCCATCTTTGTGGAGGAATGCTGCCGCCAGGAGCTGGACAACACCACGCGCTATGTTGACATCCCCGGCGCGGTGATGGACTATTACAAGACCTACCGCCCGTCCCCCCTCTGCCGCGCCTATCATCTTGAAAAAGCACTGGACACCCCGGCGAAAATCTACTATAAGTTCGAGGGCAACAACACCAGCGGCAGCCATAAGCTCAATTCAGCCATCGCACAGGCTTACTACGCCAAACAGCAGGGGTTGGAATACCTCTCCACCGAAACGGGAGCCGGGCAGTGGGGCACGGCTCTTTCGATGGCTTGCGCCTACACCGGGCTTGACCTGCGCGTCTATATGGTTAAGGGTTCGATGATCCAAAAACCATACCGCAAAACGGTGATGGAAACCTACGGCGCGGGCGTGATCGCCTCGCCGTCCGACCAAACCGAAGTAGGGCGCAAAATCCTCGCGGCGCACCCCGATACCAACGGATCACTCGGCTGCGCCATTTCAGAAGCCATTGAGGCGGCCCTCGGCAAGGAAAATTGTCGCTATACCCTAGGCTCGGTGCTCAATCATGTATTACTGCACCAGTCGGTGGTGGGGCTGGAAGCCAAAGCCGCCATGGAGATGCTGGAGGAATACCCCGACGTCGTGATTGGGTGCGCGGGCGGCGGGAGCAACCTCGGCGGCCTGATGAGCCCTTTTATTCAGGATAAGCTGTTGGGCAAACGCTCGCCCGAGTTCATTGCCGTGGAGCCTTCCTCCTGCCCCAGCCTGACCCGCGGGCGTTACGCCTACGATTTCGGGGACACCGGCTGCACCACGCCGCTCTTGAAGATGTACACCCTCGGCGCGGGATTCATGCCGCATCCCAACCACGCGGGCGGCCTTCGTTACCACGGTATGAGCCCCATCTTATCCAAACTGCGCCACGACGGCGTGATCGGGGCCAAGAGCGTTGCGCAGAAAGCCGTCTTTGAAGCGGCGGCCTTGTTTGCGAAAAATGAAACCATCCTCCCCGCCCCCGAGTCGTCTCACGCCATCCGCGCCGCCATCGACGAAGCAATTCTCTGCAAGGAATCGGGCGAGGCCAAGACCATCCTCTTCTGCCTGAGCGGCACCGGGTATTTCGACATGACGGCCTACGCGTCCTATCTCGACGGCTCGATGACCGATTATATCCCGACCGACGAGGATTTAGAGAAAGGGTTTGCGACTTTGCCGAAGGTGTAGAGTTTATACTGACCGCCAAAAAAGCCCCTGTAGGGGCTTTTTTGCATATCGGTTGATTGTATGGATGGTTTGTGGTAAAATGAATATATGTTAAGGAGGATTTACAAAATGGAATTTCTTCGTCAAACAATAGGCAGCTCTATGTTAAGCGGAATATTTGACCTCCCGCCGGAGCTGCGCGACAAAGAGGTCGATGTTATCATTCTGCCTGTGGAAAAAGATACAACAGAAGAATCAAGACGTGAAATTCAATTTGGCTTTCTCAAAGATAAAGTACCGCCTTTGCCGGATAGTTTCTTTGACCCATTGCCGGAGGAGGAACTGCAAGCATGGGGATTGTAAAATATCTTCTTGATACCCATACCTTTCTATGGATTGCGCTGGATGATTCCAAAATAACTGAAAAAGCAAAAAAAGCAATTAACGATAAAAATGCGAGAATCTTTGTATCGCCTGTAACGGCTTATGAAATTATGAACAAGCACCGCCTTGGCAAATTACCCGAATATACGTATGTTGCGGAAAATTATCTTGATGTGTTTCATTGCCTTGGAGCGGAAGAACTTTTAATCAATACAAAACACTTGCATTTCGCGGGGAAGTTCGAGTGGCCGCATCGTGATCCCTTTGACAGAATGCTGGCGGCACAAGCGGCTACCGACAACCTGACTTTAATCACAAATGACCCCGTATTTCAAGAGCTTCCATGGGTAACAGTTTTATGGTGACCGCAAAAACCCCGCCGAAAGGCGGGGACTCAGACTGAAGACAAAGTCAAACTGTCACAAATCTGTCAAACCCCTTGAAAGCATTGTGTTTTCAAGGGGTTTATGGTATAATAAGGCAAACGGATCTAAAGGTGGCGGAAGGTATGCTAACA
>Ga0082212_10001310_pt1 | contig 36645 bp, 27 predicted proteins | sample TergutNt197P3_FD_71548 | JGI IMG/M metagenome (GOLD analysis project Ga0082212, IMG submission 71548) | Neocapritermes taracua P3 segment gut microbial communities from Petit-Saut dam, French Guiana - Nt197 P3 | ecosystem: Host-associated > Arthropoda: Insects > Digestive system > Gut ...
ATTTTGACGGGAATCCTTTCGGATGAAATTACTTTTTGCATGATTTCAAATTTTAACGATTACATATTTCTGCAAAGATAAATGTTTGATGTGCGGAATTGCAGCACAAGGTGAAAACTTAAACTTTTTTAGGTATTCAGAACTTCAAAAAGCCCGTATTTCATATTGGCTGTCTGTCTGCTACAAATAATCATGAAGTCTGTGGGTAATTCAAATAATTTCATCTATATTTGTCAAAAATTTATTAAAAATGAAAGATAAAGTAAAAATGTCAATGTCAACCATCGTACGATATGTTCGCGATTTATCCATTGTGGTAGCAGGTATTGCCGTTACCCTGTATACAAGCGACAGGGTTTCGGGCAGGAGTGAAAAAAGAGATCTGAAACTTTATTTGAATGCCATCAGGTTGGAAATAGAAGAAAATATGAAAACTCTTGACGAAGCAATAGAAGCATTACAGCCCTCTATCAAATATACCAACTATTTAAGGTCGCACGACAAAAAATCACTTGACGGGGATACGATCAACAGTTATCAGAGCGATTATTACTCTTATCACAGTTATACGTTTAAGACAAATGCTTTTGAGATGTTCAAGAGTTCCGGAGTCATGCGTTTGGTGGACGACAAAGAGTTATTATTGTTATTATGGGATGTATATGATGAATTAACCAGTGTACAGGAAACATTTGATACGTTCTTTCCAATTAAGTGGGAAGATATGAAGAAAGAAATATCATTGTTACTTGATGGGCAGAAATTAAAAACCGCGCCTATGTATAATTTCTATTTTATGGGTATGCCTCTTGATATGATGCAACCCTGCGAGAGAGCTTTGAAGAAAGCAAAAGTAATGGTATTGATGTTGGAGACCGTTGTAAGACCGTAAGACTGCAAGATCGTAAGACTGCAAGACCGTAAGAAAAGTGTTCATAACTATTCAATTATTCATAACTCATAACTGATTCATATCATCTTCGACGGGTCTACCCATTGATCAAATTCTTCAGCAGTCAGATAACCCAGTTCTACAGCCATTTCTTTCAGGTTTTTGCTTTCCCTGTGCGCTTTTTGTGCGATTTCGGCGGCTTTGTAATAACCGATTTTTGGATTCAGGGCAGTGACCAGCATCAACGAATTATCCAGGTGCTTTTTGATATTCGCTTCGACAGGTTCAATCCCCGCGGCGCATTTATCGTTGAAACTGACGCAGCCTTCGCCAATCAGACGGGCGCTGTGCAGAAAATTGTATATCATCATGGGTTTGAATACATTCAGTTCGAAATGTCCGTTTGCGCCGCCAATGTTGATGGCTACGTCGTTGCCCAGTACCTGAGCGGCAATCATCGTCAGGGCTTCGCATTGCGTAGGGTTGACCTTACCGGGCATGATGCTCGAACCAGGTTCGTTATCGGGGATATACAATTCGCCGATTCCCGAACGCGGCCCTGAACTCAGCATACGGATATCATTGGCGATTTTCATCAGGCTGACGGCAACGGTTTTCAATGCACCGTGCGCTTCCACAATGGCGTCGTGTGCGGCTAACGATTCAAACTTGTTGGGAGCGGTTACAAAAGGAAGTCCCGTCAGCCGGGCAATATGCGCAGCCACGTTTCCGGCGTAACCTTCGGGCGTGTTGATGCCCGTGCCGACGGCTGTTCCACCCAAGGCCAGTTCCGAGAGGTGCGGCAATGAATTTCTGATGGCTTTCAACCCGTGATCCAGCTGGGCAACATACCCGCTTAACTCCTGCCCAACGGTGATGGGCGTAGCGTCCATAAAGTGCGTCCGGCCGATTTTTACTACATTCATGTACTGTTTGCTCTTGGCGGCAAGTGTGTTACGGAGCTTTTCGACGCCGGGAACGGTTGTTTCTATCAACATCTTGTAGGCGGCAATGTGCATCGCCGTGGGGAAGGTGTCGTTAGACGACTGCGACTTGTTCACATCGTCGTTCGGCGCCAGAATCTTTTTTTCATCGGTGAGTTTTCCGCCGTTGAGCACATGACCGCGATAGGCAATCACTTCATTTACATTCATGTTGCTTTGCGTACCGCTGCCCGTTTGCCATACTACTAACGGAAAAAAATCGTCGAGCTTTCCGTCGATGATTTCATCGCACACCCGGGCGATCAGGCTGCATTTTTCTTTGGGCAGCACACCGGCTTCAAAGTTGGTGATGGCAGCCGCCTTTTTCAGAAAAGCGAAAGCCCTGATGATTTCCACAGGCATACGGTTGATGTCGCGGGCAATTTTGAAATTATCAACACTGCGTTGCGTCTGTGCGCCATAACAGGCGTCGATGGGTACCTGTACTTCGCCCATCGTGTCTTTTTCTGTACGAAATTCCATTTTTATTTTATTTGATGATTCATGATAAATCTGAATACAAAGATAGTTTTTGAAACCACGCCATTTGCCCGTCAGGTGTCATATTGCTGTTGTCGAGCACAATAGCGTCCGGAGCCTGACGAAGTGGACTTTCATCCCGCGTTTGATCAATGAAGTCGCGTTTGGCAAGATTTTGAGATATTTCGTCCCAACTTGCCGACATTCCTTTTTGCACCAATTCGTCGTAACGGCGCTGTGTACGCACTTCAGGACTTGCCGTCATGAAAATCTTGATGTCGGCGTCGGGAAAAACGTTGGTGCCGATGTCGCGGCCATCCATCACGATTGATTTCTCTTTACCCATCGCCTGCTGCAGCGAAACCAATTTCTGCCGCACCTCTCTGATAGCGGCTATTTCGCTCACCGCATCCGATACGGAAATCGTTCGTATGTCGCGCTCCACGCACACACCGTTCAGGAATGTTTCGTTGTCGCCGGTTTCGCGATTCCTGCGGAAAGTAATCTGAATCTCATCCAACCGGTTGTTCAATGCCGGAATGTCAATTACTCCGCTGTGAATGAGTTCATTTTGCAGGGCAAACAATGTAACGGCACGGTACATCGCGCCTGTATCAATATAAGCATAACCCAATTTTTTAGCAATGGCTTTGGCAAACGTGCTTTTGCCGCAGGACGAAAAACCGTCGATGGCGATGATGAGGGGGTACATGTGTTTATTGATTTATCAATTCTTCTATCTCATCCAGATGCAGCTTGAAATGCTGCAAATAGCCGATAATCATATCTTTTAAGGATACGGTTTCGCCTTTTGCGGATATCCATTGGTTGTTTAATTTTTCTTCATTCACATGATTGATCACGTGAACGATATGGAGATTGGTGTATTTCCAGAGTTGAATTAAGTGCATCCAGTTTTCGTTCGCGTAATCCTGAATAGCAATCCAGCGGTCGTTATTGCCAAAACTGGCGTAATTGGGAAAATCAAACGGACTTGGCTGGTATTGCAAATGAACAATCCTGTGTGTGTTGTTCGAAGCCGAATCGACCATGTGGCCTAATATTTGCCTGATGTTCCGGTTCTGTTTGTTACGCCGTTCAACAATAACATTTTCGTTAAGCGCTGATAATCTCGGCTCCCAGAGGTCAATTAAATCCAATAATTCCAGATTATTTTTTTGAAATTCGTTCATAATATAAACTTTATAATTACACATTTTTAGAAAATGCAAACGTACAGGAAAAAACGGATTTTTCCTATTTTGTATTTCGCAGGCAGGAGAAGATTTTTTTTTCATTCCAAAAAAAACAATACCTTTGCGACGTTTAAATCATCATTAAAAACAAACAAATATGCCTGTAAAGATCAGATTATCAAGACAAGGAAAGAAAGGTTATGCTTTTTATCACATTGTTGCGGCTGACAGCAGGGCGCCACGGGATGGCAAGTATATCGAGAGATTGGGTTCGTACAATCCGAACACACATCCGGCTACCGTCGAATTGGATTTCGACAAAGCCCTTACTTGGTTGAACAATGGAGCCCAACCAACCGAAACATGCAGAAATATCCTGTCGCACGAGGGAGTTCTGCTGAAAAAACATTTGCTCGAAGGAGTGAAAAAAGGCGCTTTCGCGGAAACAGAAGCCGAAAACCGTTTCGAAAAATGGAAAACTGAAAAACAATCCAAAACCGAAGCGATCAGGAACGAGGCTACCAAACGGAAAAACGAATTAGCCCGCAAACAAAAGGACAGCGAACTGAAAGCCAAAGAAGCCAAGGCAAAACAAGTGGCTGAAAAATTGGCTGCCGCTGAACCTCAAGTTATTGAGGAGGCTGCCGGGTAAAACAAAACAAAAACAGTCAAAACCTCGGAGATGTTAAATTCTTCCGGGGTTTTGTTATTTACGTCAGGTGAAAGGCGATTTCTATCCATTGGGCAAAATAATCAGGACACACGGATACAATGGTACTGTGGTTCTTGTTTCTGACCGGCCGTTCGACGATGTTGCGGAGCGTTTGGAAGAAATATTTGTGGTCATTGACGGACTGTATGTGCCTTTTCCGGTGGAGGAGTTTGTATTGCTTACCGACACATCGGCACATGTACGCCTCGAGTTTGTAAACAATCGGGACGAAGCACTCGGATTGGCAGGCTGTGAAGCCTATGCGGGTATCGATGCCTGTATGCAGGAAATGAAAACGGAATGGGAAAAATGGACTGGCTTCACAGTGCACGATACCCAATGCGGAAAAATAGGTATCATCAGGAAAATTGAAGATTACAAGGGTAATGTGGTCATGCAGGTAATGGACGACGACAAGGAAACACTGATATCACTGTATCCTGAATTGATCACCCACATTGACCATAATGCAAAAATATTACAGATTACAGCGCCTGATGGAGTGGTTAGTGGTTAGTGGTTAATTCATAATTCATAATTCATAATTCATAATTCATAATTCATAATTGATTAAGTTTTCCCATATCCGAATCATCCGGTGGATCACCGAAAACATACCTCATCAACGGTTAATTATCCTGTTGAGTTTTCTGATAGGTATTGTTGCAGGGCTTGCAGCCGTTGTTTTGAAAAATACGGTACATTTCACCAGTCAGTTTCTGACTAACGGATTGGATATCAGTTCCACTAACCTGTTGTATTTTGCGCTTCCTTTCGTCGGGATACTGATTACTGTATTGTATGTGAACTATTTTGTGAAAGAAGATATTGTACACGGTATTTCACGGATACTCTATTCCATATCAAAGAAAAACAGTAAGTTGAGTTCCGGATCAATGTGGTCGTCCATGATCGCTTCTACCTTTACGGTTGGATTCGGAGGATCGGTAGGGTTGGAATCGCCTATTGTTACTACCGGTTCGGCTATTGGATCGAACATCGGCCGGTTGTTCAGACTGAATTACAAAACAACCACTCTGCTTCTTGGATGTGGCGCTGCCGGAGCAATAGGCGGTATCTTTTCGGCGCCTGTAGCCGCTGTGGTCTTTGCTTTGGAAGTACTGATGCTCGATCTTACCACCTCGTCGATTATTCCGCTGTTGATTTCGGCGGTCAGCAGTACCGCCATTTCCTATATGCTCATGGGCGAAGGGGCGGTGTTTCATTTTGCAGTGATGGATCCGCTGGCATTGGGTAATTTACATTACTATATTGTATTAGGATTATTTGCGGGCATTATTTCCATCTATTTTACCAAAGGGACGAAACGTATCGAAGCTTTGATGGAACGTATCGGTAAACTGTACTTCCGGTGGGATAAGACCCGAAAACGATTTGTCCGCGAAGAAATTACAGGAAAAAAAATATTCATATTCCAACGGTTGGCGGTTGGCGGAACCGTGCTGGGACTATTGATATTTCTTTGTCCGCCATTGTTTGGCGAGGGCTACGAAGGACTGAAAATGATATTGAGCGGCAATTCGGCCGATTTAGCCAATGGCAGCGTGTTCTACAACATGAAGGACAATCATTACTGGCTGCTGGCTTTCCTGTGTCTGTTGCTGGTACTGAAAGTTATTGCTATGGCAGTAACGACCGGCAGCGGCGGCGTGGGGGGAATTTTCGCGCCTACCCTGTTTATGGGCGGGGTTTCCGGATATATCCTGGCGGGCGTCCTCAACATGATTCCTTTCATTTCGGTGAGCGACAAGAACTTTGTACTGGCAGGCATGGCAGGGGTGATGTCGGGAGTGATGCACGCACCGCTGACAGCAATTTTCCTGATTACCGAAATCACAGGCGGGTACGGGTTGTTTCTTCCGTTGAGTCTCACGGCTGCATTTTCGTTTATCACATCGCGTTACGTCGAGCCACATTCCATCTACACCAGCCGTTTAGCCAAACGCGGCGAACTCATCACTCACGATAAAGACAAGGCAATCCTCACACTGCTCAAAACCAACAAACTGATTGAAATGGATTTTTATACCATCAGTCCAGAACAAAATCTGGGCGATCTGGTAAAGATTATTTCCAAGTCGAAACGCAACGCTTATCCTGTGATCGACAGCAATTCCAAGTTTATTGGCGTCGTACTGCTCGACAATATCCGCAACATCATCTTCCAGCCCGATCGATACAGAAATACGCTCATATCAGAATTAGTCACTTCCGTACCCGCGCTGATCGAACTGAACGAAACGATGGAGTCGGTCATGGATAAATTTGAAAAAACAGGCGCATGGAATTTACCGGTAGTCGAGAACGGAAAATATATCGGTTTTCTGTCTAAATCGAAGATATTTTCATCTTACCGGCATTTATTGCAGCAGTTTTATGAGGAATAAGCGGTTAGAACGAAAAATCTTTTTTGATTTTTATTGTGTGAAAAATAAAAAATTGTATCTTTGTGCGCTCAAAAAATATCAAGTAAAATATGGCAAATCATAAATCAGCCCTGAAAAGAATCAGACAGACGGAAACCCGGAGACTCGAAAACCGGTATTATGCAAAAACAACCCGTAATGCAGTTAAGAAACTGAGAACCACCACTGAAAAATCGGCTGCTTTAGAGCAGTATCCTTCAGTGTCTTCGATGTTAGACAAATTGGCAAAGAAGAATGTGATTCATAAAAACAAGGCTTCAAACCTCAAGTCGAAACTTTCCAATTACATCAATACATTGGCATAAGCTTCCGCTTGTATCATAAATATACCCTACCCTTCCGGACGGGAGGGTTTTTTAGTTTGAAAGCTTCGGGTTTCAAGGTTCGGATTTCAATTTTCAACGGGGATGGAAAATAAGCTAAAGATGAAAAATGAAAATGGCGGACTTCAATCCTTTCCGATTACTGACTGGGCAGAAGAAGACCGTCCGCGCGAAAAGTTAATGGCCAAAGGCGTTGCGTCATTAACTAATGCTGAATTACTGGCCATTATCATGAGATCAGGTTCTCCCGAAGACAATGCTGTGGAATTGGCACGAAAAATATTGGCCGACTTTGACAACCATCTTGGCGAACTTGGGAAAGCAACAGTAACCCAACTGAAAAGTTACCGGGGCATGGGCGAAGCAAAAGCCATAAGTATCGTGGCGGCGTTGGAACTTGGGCGACGGCGCAGTGTCGGTGAGATGATCGAAAAGAAAAAATTCATGACAAGCAAAGATATTTTCATGCTCTTTCATCCGATGCTCACCGATTTACCGCACGAAGAGTTATGGATTCTGTTTTTGAACAACTCCAACCGGTACATAGATATGCAACGCCTAAGCATCGGCGGACTTTCAAATACTTCGGCAGATGTACGTTTAGTCATGAAAATGGCCATCGAACGGCTTGCATCGCGCATCGCACTCTGTCATAATCATCCGTCGGGAAACGCAACGCCCGGCAAACAGGATATATCAATAACAGAACAAATAAAAAAAGGCGGCGCACTGCTTGACGTTGAGCTGATTGATCATCTGATCGTGGCTGATAACAGTTATTACAGTTTTGCCGACGAGGGAGCGCTTTAAGAGGTTTCAGGTTTCAGGTTTCAGGTTTCAAGTTTCAATTATTCAATTATTCAATTATTCAATTATTCAGTTATTCGTATGAAAAAGACAGCAATAGTCACAGGAGGAGCCGGAGGAATAGGCTTTGGTACAGCGCAGCAGTTGGCTGCCGACGGTTTTAACATCGCTATTTTCGACATCAGGGACGAATCCGCAGTCAGCGAAAAGGTAGCCCGGCTCTACGCGGCAGGATCCGATACGATGTATTTTTGCGGAAATATTGCCAACGTAAACGAGTGTTATACGTTTGTGGAAAAGGTTGTTGAAAAATACCGGAAAATTGATGTATTGGTCAACAATTCAGGCGTCGCTCCTAAAGTACGCGCCGATATGCTCGAAACCAGCGAGGAAAGCATTGATTACGTGTTTGGCGTCAATATCAAAGGCACGTTTTTCATGACGCAGGCTGTTGCCCGCCGAATGATTGAACAGAACGACGGCATCATCGTCAATATTTCTTCCGTTTCGGCCTATGCGTCATCCGTGAACCGGCCGGAATACTGCATGTCGAAATCGGCCATCAGCATGATGACCGTGCTGTTTGCCGACAGACTTGCCGCGCACGGTATCCGCGTTTACGAAATCCGGCCGGGCGTCATTCGCACGGATATGACCGCTACCGTCACCGAAAAATACGACCGTTTGATTGCCGACGGCGTTTTCCCCATCGAACGCTGGGGTTACCCCGAAGATGTGGCCAAAGCGGTAGCGGCTTTTGCCGGCGGAGCGTTTCCGTATTCTACGGGCGAAGTAATCAATGTAGATGGCGGGTTTCATTTGAGAAAGTTATAATTATTGTATGAAAGTTTTTTCCTTTAACACAATAGTAATCGGCACCGGCGCTGCGGGTTTTAACGCTGCCGACCGCCTCTACGACTTTGGCCAGCACGACGTGGCCATTGTTACCGAAGGTATCCATATGGGTACAAGCCGTAATACCGGCTCCGACAAACAGACGTATTACAAGCTGACCCTTGCGGGAGGCGGAGCTGACAGCGTGCTTGAAATGGCGCGTACCCTCTTCGACGGCGGTTGTATGCACGGCGACCTGGCGCTTTGCGAAGCAGCAATGTCTGCACGTTGTTTTTTCAAACTGGCCGACATCGGCGTGCCTTTCCCGCACAATCGCTATGGCGAATATGTGGGCTACAAAACAGACCACGATCCGCGCCAGAGAGCTACCAGCGCAGGGCCGCTGACGTCGCGGTTCATGACCGAAAAACTCGAAGCGCAGGTAAAAGCAAAGAATATCCGTATTTTCGACGGATACAAGGTAATAGCCATCATTAAAGATAATAATGGCGAATGCAGGGGTTTGCTGGCGCTCGACAAGACTGCATTGGATGACAGGGATAAAATGTTTGTCCTCTTCAACTGTACCAATGTGGTGATGGCAACCGGCGGTCCGGCAGGATTGTACAGTTGCAGCGTGTATCCTGAAAGTCAGACCGGCTCTAACGGTATTGCTTTCGAGGCAGGCGTGGCAGGACGCAACCTCACCGAATGGCAGTACGGCATTGCATCCGTAAAATTTCGCTGGAACCTTTCGGGAAGTTATCAGCAGGTGATTCCGCGATATGTTTCTACTGACCGTCAGGGAAATGACGCCCGCGAATTTCTTGACCCGTATTTTTCCAATCCGCAGCAAATGCTCGATGCTATTTTCCTGAAAGGCTATCAGTGGCCGTTTGACTCGCGTAAAATCGAAAACCACGGTTCATCACTGATCGACATACTGGTACACCGCGAGATTCACCAAAAAGGACGCCGTGTGTTCCTCGATTTTTTGCACAATCCCACTGCCTTGCAACATGATTTCAGCAACCTGGGTAAAGAATCCTACGCCTATCTTGAGCAATCCGGCGCTTTCCAATCCACGCCGCTTGAGCGACTGGCGCACATCAACCAGCCTGCCATCGACCTGTACAAAAACAACGGCATCGACCTCTCGCGCGAGATGCTCGAAATAGCTGTCTGTGCACAACACAACAACGGCGGACTGGCGGTCAACTGCTGGTGGGAAACCAACGTGCCGCATCTCTTTTCCGTCGGCGAAGCGGCAGGTACGCACGGTGTGTACCGTCCCGGCGGAAGCGCATTAAATTCCGGTCAGGCAGGCAGTACCCGCGCGGCGATGTTCATTGCCCAAAGGTATATTAACCCGCCAATGCCCGAAGACGATTTCGTGCGCCTTGCTACCGGTAAAATCGCCAAAAAATTAGAAATAGCGCAAAGGCTTCTCGAAAACAAAACCGGACAAACTCCGCAGGAAATACGTACCGCATTGGGCGACCGGATGTCGGCACACGCGGCGCATATCCGCCATGCCGACGGTATCCGCAGGGTAAAGGACGAGGCAACGCTGCAATTACAGCACATTGCCGGACAGACCCTATTGGAAAAACCCAATGACCTGATAACAGCTTTTGAAAATATCGACTTGCTGATAGCGCAACAGGTATATGCCGCCGCTATGGAAAACTACATCGCTGCCGGAGGCGGTAGCCGCGGTTCGTACATCATACCTGATGAAAACGGAGTTAGCGATGCAGCGGGTTTTTTCAGGTTTTCGCCGGACAACGGGCAATTGTCCTCAAAAATACAGGAGACGTGCTACACCCCGCAGGGTTATCATTTCAGTTGGGAAAATGTTCGTCCCATCCCTGATCATGATGACTGGTTTGAAAACGTGTGGCGGGAGTACAGGGATTCAATCAAAACTCCACCTCCCAAATCCCCACTGCCCTGCACAACTCCACAAGCGAAGCATTAGCATTGTACATCGCTTCGTAATAATTCTGATATACTTCGTTAGCGGTGCGTTGCGCATCTAAAACTTCCAGAAGCGAAGTCTCGCCGCGGGCGTAACTGTACTTTTTCCTGTTTTCCGCTTGTCAAGAAAAGTGACAATTTTCATTTTACACCTGACGAACTGAACCGGAAATACGAATTGGGCGACATGCAGTCTTCGTATCTGGGTTTTATCCGTTCGGCAGACAGTTATCAGTCATTTATATTCTTCTGAACTTTTTCGTCGAAATATGTTACAGCTTTATGAGTCATTATTTCGCTGATACTTAAACCACAATATGAGGCTGAATCGTAAGATCAACCCCTGCCGTATCCATCGTAATGCCGGTGAATAATTATGAGAATATTAAATTACTGTTTGTAAGTTCCTTTTTTATTCAAAAAAAATGAGTACTTTTGAATCGTTTTTCAATATTTAACCATAAATACATAATGTTTCATCATTTAAAAAAAATCAGAAAAGCAGTTTATGCTATTTTGGGAATTGCTGTAATATCAATATACGTTTTTTCCTCGTGTTTGAACCGTCAGGGTCAAAAGGAGTTTTCAGGTGTAGACAGGAAAAAAATAGAAGCAGTAATCAATAATGCGTTGAGTAAAGATCCTTCCGAACATAATACCGATTGGTTTGGAACTATGCCACTTGCAGGGCTTTTAAGCTGGCACAAAATGGGATACTATCCCGAAGTCAAAGATTATGTATTGAAATGGCTTGATTATCATTACGAAAGTCATAAAACAATCTCTGATGAAGAATTTCATGATAGAACATCGGCGGGAAGGTGCACGGTTATTAGAGGGTATACACTACTGTTAGCCTTGTATTGCGGATATCCCGGAGTGAATTTTGTGTGCGGCCCTTTGTATCAACTAACGGATAATGAAATAGCACGGCAGGTCTGCAAAGACGTGGGCGATCTGGTATTAAATAAAATTCCCCGCAACGAAATGGGATTGTTGCATCATGATGATCATGACCTGACCCGCGGGTTTACCATCCCTGACGCCGCATATTTTTATGTTCCGGCACTTTTTATAGCAGCAAAGGCCTATGACAAAGAGGTAAGCGAGGGTGACGCAACTGCAAAAGAAATACAGTCCAAACTCATAGCGGATGGATGTGATCAATTGAAAAAATTCACCGATTTATTTTTGGATAGGGAGAAGAAAATCACAAAAACGATATACCGTGATGGTAAATTGGGCGAAACTTACTGGACAAGAGCCAATGGATGGCTTTTGTGGACGATTGTTGAATCGGTGGAATATTTGGATAAAAACAGTGAAATTTATGCTTACGCATGTGATGCTTTAGACGTCATCGCGCAGGGTATTTCCAAATATCAGGATAAATCAGGCGCCATGCGTTTGCTTGTGAATGAGGAAAATACTCCGCTTGAAACAACAGGTACTATCTTTACGGCTTATGGCATTCATAAGGCAGTTCGATTGGGCTGGATTGATAAAAAATACCTTGATATTGCATATAAGGCATGGAATTATGTTGACACTCAGTTAGATGATGATGGAAATTTATCAGGGTGCTATTTCGGCTGGGCTATACCTGCCGAGAACAGAGAATTAAATCAATTTGGAAATCTGAAGTCTGCTCCGGGTATGCTGCTTACTGCAGGCGCTGAATTTGCAAAGTCTCCTATAATAAACTAAATAAATTAAAAATCCCATGAAATCAAAAATCTCTTTTTTATTGATCGCATTTTGTTGCTCTGTATCGAATGTTTTTTCGCAATACGAGTTTTTACAAATGCCGGTGGCTGACGGCGAAATACAAACCGTGCCCACCTTCAACAGTTGCAGTTATTATTATCATCCGTCGGGTGATGCTGCGTTCCGCACGGAATACAAACGTGCAAATGAAACCGTCTGGCGTGCCGCCCATGCCACCGTTTGCGACCAACCTGAAAACGTACACAAAGGAAGTCTTTTCAATCTTGAAGAGAATACCGAATATCAAATCCGTATGCTTGCCGGAAGTAGCGTTGTCGCGCAAACCGCTTTCCGTACATGGAGCAGCGCCCCGCGTATCGCTAAAACCATCGACATTAGCACGCTCCCCAATACCGCCCAAAACGGCATTGTCATCACTGAACAGGGTACCCCCGACGGATGGATAAAATATACCGCACCTGCCGGCTGGACGGTCAAACGCACGCTCCGCGACGCCGACAAACTGGACGCCGCCATCGTGCTGAACGGCGCCAAATACATCATCCTCGAAAACCTCGCCGTAGAAGGAGGCAAATGCCATGGCATCCTCGTTGATAACTGCGATTTTGTACGCATTCTCAATTGCGATATTTCCGGATGGGGACGCCTCGGCGTGCAGCAATTCGTTAACGGCGAATATTGCGGACAATACAAAGATGATGAAGGTGAATGGATAGATTTGGACGGCGGTATCCAGATACGCAAAAGTTTCGCTACCGTCGTTGAGCGATGCTATATTCATGATCCACGCAGCCGCTCAAACTCATGGGTATTCTCACATCCCACCGGACCTCAGGCCATCGTGGTCGATATGACCCGCGGGGGAAACGTTATCCGCTGGAACGACTTTGTGGGCAGCGATGAACACCGCTGGAACGACGTCATCGAATGTTACAGAAACGGATCGCCCGAAGGCGGATTCTTTCGCGACAGCGACATCGTTGGAAACTACCTTGCCTTCGGTAACGACGACGGAATCGAACTCGAAGGCGGCGGCCTGAACCTCCGCTTTATCGGCAATAAAGTTGAGGGAACCCTTGCCGGTATTAGTTTAGCACCCACTTTGATCGGCCCGCAATATGTCATCGGCAACCTCATCGTCAATCCGGGTGATGAAGAAGGACTCACGCTCATGTTCATCAAAAACAACATCGGAGGATCTAATCAAAAAGGAAAACGCTTCATATACAACAACACTTTCCACGGTTTCGGCCAAAGCGCCGGCGCCTATTCCAATTATGGTAACGCTACTCCCGCAAACGCAGGTCTCGGTATCTTGCGCAACAATATATTTGTATGCAACGAATCCCGTCTGCAGGGCGACTGGATACGCGGTGAAAACTTCGATAATGATCTCTTCTGGGTGAATCAATCACTTGCCGAAACAGAGCGGTTTATTGCCGGCTTGCGCAGCTACGGGCTGGAAAAGAACGCCATCATAGCCGATCCGCAACTTGTTGATCCCGTTACAGGCAATTACCGGCTTGCACCCTCAAGTCAGGCACGCGGCAAATCCGTCGAAGTTGCAGACGTCATACGTGCAAACGATGATCTTGGCGCTTTTTTCAACGGTATAACCGATATTCCCTACCGTTCTCCAATCACCTTTACTGCCGCACCCGATCAGGTTAACTTTCAGGAAACCGGAGGCACTGCCACTGTGACGCTCCGCCTTCCCGCCGGCGCCGGCGAACCGGTAGCGTTTCAAATCCGCCAGAACAACGTTTTCGACTGGTTCACCGTCACTCCCGCGAGCGGCACCATCTCCCCGGGCGAAACCCTGAAACTCACCGTTTCCATAGACCCCGCCAGAATTACCGGGCGTCCGGTTTTTCGCGGCGCGTTCCTTGTGCGTACACCCAACGGACTTTCCCGCCCCGTCGCCGTTTACGCCAAAGGCAATTATACCGAGGATAAACGTCCTGCCTCTGCGCCGAACTCTGTTTATATCGAAGCTAATTCAGGCGCTGCGGAAACGCAAATCAACATTTCCAAAGAGGGACGCTACTCGCTCCTCGCCCGTGTTGTCCGCGCTCCTTTAGTTTTCTCCAATCCCCCGCAGGATGCAGGAAGATTTAACATTTTGATAAACGGTCAGACCTCCCGCAGCACAGCAAGTTCAGGTCAGTGGTATTTAAAGGATAACGTTGAGCGGGTACTCTATATCAGTTCGCTTGGCGATCTCAAGTCCGGTACAAATCACATTGATATTAAATTCGGCAACCCGAATCTGAAGATTGTTGAGTATATTGTTACCGACAATCCTTTGGCTTTCTTTCTACAGGGAAGGTACGAAAAACGATAATGCAATATGGAAAGGAGAAATTTTTTAAAAACAACGGCAGGCGCCGGCCTGGTTATGACCGGGACAAATATATTTGCTTCCGGAGGCGCAAATGTAGACCATGTCAGGAACAGCAGTTTGTCCGAAGAAATTAAAAAAGAAATCTGCGCCATCATTGACAGGCAGGCGAATTCTGTCATTGAAACTGTGAAGGACATCGGCGCTCATCCTGAATTAGGATTTAAAGAATTCCGAACCTCGAATGTGGTGAACGATTATTTACGTTCGGCAGGATTCGATACCGAGCGGGGATTAGCCATCACAGGTGTTAAGGCTAAATTAAAAAAAGAGAATCAGGGTCCGAATATTGCTGTTATCGGTGAGTTGGACGGTATCATCTGTTCCGAAAGCAGTTGGGCGGATAAAATCACCGGCGCTACCCACAACTGCGGTCACAACGTGCAACTTGGCGTATTGTTAGCGGTAGCCCAGGCGTTTAAAAAGTCGGGAACAGCATCGCAGTTGGGCGGTAATATTTCTTTCATGGCCGTGCCTGCCGAAGAGTACATTGAGCTGGAATACCGTTCGGAATTGAGAAAACGCGGTGATATACGGTATTTCGGAGGTAAACAGGAACTTGTCTGGCAAGGCGCTTTCGATGATGTTGATGCGGCCATGATGGTACATTCGCAGGGAAATACGCCACAGCCGTTTGTGACAGTATTTGAAACAAGTATCGGGCTTATTGCTGAAATGATACGTTATATAGGCAAAACAGCACATGCAGGCGTTGCGCCCGAAGACGGAATCAATGCGCTCTATGCTGCCGTTCAGGGAATCAATGCGGTAAATGCGATGCGCGAAACATTTCGCGACGAAGACCGCAATCGGGTACATTTCATCATCACCAAAGGCGGCGAGGTGGTCAACAGCGTGCCGGCCGACGTCCGGCTGGAATGTATGGTGCGCGCGAATAATATCCCATCCCTGACACAACTTTTGGAAAAAACCGAGCGGGCATTCCGGTCGGGAGGCGATGCTATGGGCGCCGTAACCGAAATAAACCGGCTCTCGGGCTACCTTCCGCTGGCGTGCAACGAAAGCATGAATATACTGTTTGCTGAAAATGCGCTCAGGTTTATCCCCAATAATCAGGTAGCAGCTGTTGATTTTTTCAAAGTCTCTACCGATATGGGCGACATCACACATTTGATGCCGGCGATTCACCCTATGGTCGGGGGCGTCAGCGGAGCGCTTCATGCTGCTAATTTTAATGCAGCAGATTATGCGGCAGCCGTGATCACACCTGCAAAAATTGTTGCTTCGACGCTGGTCGATTTGTTGACAGACAACGCAGCAATCATGCAGAAAATAATTGACAGTGACCGGCCAATGCTCACTAAACAGGCGTATTTTGATTTACTGGACTCATTTTTTACATAATCAGTTATTGATATGGAAAGAAGAAATTTTTTGAAAACAGCCGCAGGTACGGGGCTTACACTGGCCGGAACAAATGCGTTTGCTTCCGGTAGTTTTAGGAGCGATAGCAGCAGCCATATGATCATTGACTGCCACATGCACATTGGCCGCGGTGAGCGATTAGGCGATGTGTTCCAAATCGACTGTACACCTGAACGTGCCGAAGCGTTGCTGGACAGGGCCGGCATTGACAGAGCTGTTATCTTTCCGGTTGCATATGATGACTACCGGCAACCCAACCGTGAGATTGCCGAGTTAGCGGCTAAAAATAAACGGTTTATCGGCTTTGCACGTTTGGCAAACAACCCGCCTGGTGTGGGCGCACAACTTGAACATGCAGTACGGGAATTAGGCCTGCGCGGACTGAAACTTGGCAACGTGCCCAACCGCGAGATCATGGACAAAGTACGTGAACTTAAAATACCTGTACTTGCTCACTGTGGAATGGGTTTAGCGCCTATCCAATACGAGGGAGTTGCAAAAAGCTATCCAGACGTAACACTCATCCTGGCACATCTGGGATTCGACCAGAACTGGAGCAACATGTTTTCGTATCCGCAGCAGGCCAACTGTTTGGCACGTCGATACAGGAATGTGTATCTTGACACATCGGCTGCAACATGGATACAGCACACGCTGGAGCAGGCTGTGGCAGATGTTGGCGCAGATAAATTGATCTTTGGGTCGGATGGGCCGTGGTTCTCACCGTCGATCATGCTGGCTTGCCTGCGCGAGTTGGATTTGCCTGAACACGATATGAAAAAGATTCTGTATGAAAACATTGCAGAAATTTTGAAACTATAAGTATTTAATTAGTGATTAATGTATTAACTGCGGGATGTTTTGACCCTTTTCGGATGATTGCTCACAAATTCCTTCCAGCTTTTGGCCGTGTTGCCTGAAGACGAATCCTGCGTCTGTTTCTTTTGATAGAAGTGACACACGGCCGCAGCCAGTCCATCGGTAGCGTCGAGGTTGGAAGGCATTTCGGAAATGGCAAACATTTTCTGAAGCAGGGCTGCCACCTGCTCTTTCGAAGCATTTCCCTGTCCGGTGATGGCTAATTTGATCTTCCGGGGCGCATATTCGTATATGTCAAGCGAACGCGATAAAGCTGCTGCAATGGCTGTTCCCTGCGCACGACCAAGTTTGAGCATCGACTGTACATTTTTTCCGTAGAAAGGCGCTTCGATGGCTAATTCCGTAACGCCAAAATGATCAATCAGCCCTGTTACCCGATCAAAAATGACTTTCAGTTTTGTATAGTGGTCGTCGTATTTATGTAATTCGATTGCGCCCAACGCCAGCAGTTCTGCCGCAGCGGAAGTTTTGCTGCGAATTAACCCGTAACCCATGATGGTCGTTCCCGGATCGATACCCAATATGATACGTTCTTTAATCAAATTCAGGCACTTTAATATCCAGCGTATTTACAGACGCAAGATTTACATTTTTATAATAAAAACTGATGATCGCTTCGTATCTGAACCCGCGACGCCCCATTTCCATAGCGCCTTCCTGACACAGGCCTACTCCATGTCCGTAGCCGCGTCCGCGAAACACCACTTCGCCGTCTTCCACCGAAACAGAAAAAAATGTTGACTTCAACTGCCAATCATTACGGATATTCCGTAGAGGCAGGGTAAAACCGGTAATCCGGTAATCCGGTACGCGGTGAACCTGCCGGAAACTGAAATCGGTTACCACATTGGGATTGAGTTTGAAACCGTTTTTCACTAAATAATTGATCCATTCGTCGAGCAAAATGGTTTTCTGCCAGCGGGCATTTGGCATAGATGCACAATACGGATCGGTAACGGGAATCAACCAGGGCAGGTTGTTATGCCATGCGTTTTGCGCCGATTCGGTTTCGCCGCCGCAATTGGAATGGTATACTGCCAGGATTGGTTTCGATTCCTTACGGTCGGTAAGAATGATATTTCGGGTAGCCAGTACAGCCGGAAAAATCACATTCCGGTCGCGGCATTGTCCCTTGTATGCCTGGCAATGTACTTCATCGCACAGATGAAACCCTTCATTTTCGTGTCTGTCGGTATGCCCGTAAAGGTAAGTGCGGCAAATGATGGCTTTGGCTTTGTAAAACTCGCGTGCCTGCCCCTGTCCTGTTTCAGCTTCCAGTACGCCGGCAATGTAACGATCCTCGTCAATCCGGTTGATCAGCTGAATTCGGTCCACATCAGCAGTCAAACTGACCGTTTCCTCATAATTACGCGCCTCGGCCTGCGGCGACACCGGTCTCAGGCGAACAACAGACAAACTGTCGGCGCCCCGCACTAACAACTGTTCAAATGATCCTGTCTGACCGTTCGTATCGCTGATCCATATTTTTCCATCGCGTAAACCGGCATATACTGCCTGACCTGAAGCAATCGTAAACTGCTCGCTGCCATCAGCCAAAACAGTCAGCGACCCGTTGTAAGCGCTCACCACCACACTGCGAACCTGCAGGTTGTTGTAAAGACTCACCCATATGGTACGACTGTGGACGTTACCGGTCGGCAACATCAGGATAAAACAAACAATCAGGCTTTTACAGTTATACTTTATATAAACCATCACGGGAAAAAAGTTGATATTTCATAAAAAACGTCCAAAGGTAAAAAAATCTTTCTTATCTTTACATTTTCAAATAATCATCAAATTCACGCAACATGAAAAAATCGATATTAACAATCGGAAGTTGTATAGCATTCCTGGCAGGATGCTGTAATATGCCAAATCAATCAACTGGCGGAATGACATGCAGTTGTGCAGCAAAAAAAGATTCGTTGGAGATCATCATGAACATCCCTGTCAAAATTAAAGCGGAATCTGTTTCGGCCTACAAGATCGCTTTTGAAAAATGCCAGGCCGGTTCGTTGCAGGAAGACGCCTGTCTGGATTACGCGCTGTTCCAATCGTATACTGACAGTACGGAATTTCATCTGTTCGAACGATGGAAAAATAAACCGGGACATCTTGCCCATATGGAAACTTCGCACTTTCTTCAATACAGAGAAGAAACCAAAGGAATGAATGAAAGGGCAAGAACAAGAATGATCACCACCTTTGTTTGTCCCTGCGTGAACGAGTAATTGAGTTCAATTTACGCTCACCCTCAGCCCTTCACTGTGCGCGCTGAACTCCGGTGCATACATACACTGAAAAGCAGTAATACCATTGGAAAAATCACCGGCATTGCTAACCCTCAAATCATATTCAAACACATATGTACCCTGCCGGAGATAACTGATAAAAAAATTCACCGAAGCGTCTTTGATACTTTCGTAATAACCCAGCCCGCCTTGAAAACGATAACCCGACAGGGTGTTCGCCGGCTCGAAACCTGCTGCACGCATATCTTTCAGATGCACATACTCAAAGTCGCGGTCAGCGCGCAATATCAGCCGCACAGTCACCACATCTCCCACCTGTGGACAGTTGTCGCCTGTAACCGGTTCCAATACTCTTCCTCCTCCTTTTGAGAGGTTCGGGGAAAGCCTTTTAATAAACATCTGTTTGCTCATTTGCAGGTTCGTTTCGCTGGAAGAGATTTTGTCCATATCCTCGTAATACTGCCAGTACATGGCGCCCCATGCGATATTGCTGTTGGGGTTCGTGATGCGCAGGTTTGCCAGATTCCTGTTCACTTCACTGCCATACCACGAAATATTGACATAACCTGTACCCGCTTCGGGGCGTAACGATTCTTTTGTCATGTTTTTCAACGGTTTGCCACTAATGCGGATATCCAACGGTTCGCTGCTGCTGCCGAGCATGTCGTCGTCAGTGGATAGTAAAGCATATATGGCTTCGGCTGTGGCTTTTGTGGTTTTCCAATCGGTTGTTTGCCTGTTGCGCAACAGCCATATTTTCATTTCTGCAACGGCGCGGACGTCGCTGCCTGCTTCGTTGAACGCCGAGATGAGCATCGCCTGCGTTTCAACGGGCGCTTCGTTCCAGAAGTACCCGCGTCGGTTATCTGTCCAGTACATGCCCATCTCGTCGCTCATCTGCGCCCGTTCCTTGAGCGAACGAAGGATATTTTGCGCCACGTCGGGTTTGCCGAAGCGGTGCATGGTCAGCGCAGTCATCGCCTGTTCGCAGATATTGAACTGTGTCCACGATCTTTCGGCCTGCTGCATATAGAAATCAAAAGCCTGTTGATCAGCCGCGTAATGTCTTGAAAAACTGCATACATATAAATAATGTATCTGTGTGCTGTTGATTTGCAGCCGTTCGCGGTTGCGTTCAGCGGGACGGTCACCGGATCTATCGGCGGGGCGGTCGGGACGTCCGACATTACGCGAAACATCTCTGCGTTGGGAATTTGTAAAATCTTCGCTGATACGGGCGTCACAGTATGCCATCGCTTTTACGATCAGGTTGTTGATTTCTTCATTGCGGGGTAAAGCGCGGAGGATACGTAGATGCTCTAATCCCGCCACAATATGCTGCGTGACGAAACGATCTTCAGGCATACCTGCAAACCACGGGAATCCGCCGCCTGCGCCCTGCATCGCTTTCATTTTTTCCAATGCCGTTTTTTGCTCGTTGGCCATGCGGTTGAGATCAAACAGCAGACCTGTACGTTTTTTGCGTTCGGTTTCGTTGGCGGCCTGCATCACCCATGGTGTTTCCTCAAGCAACGCCTGTTTCAATTCCTGATTTTTTTCCAGATTGGATAGCAGCGCGGCTCCTCTATCCTTTGGAGAGGGGTCGGGGGTGAGGCTCCACCTGTCAAAAATCTGCTTCACTTTTGGCGAGCTGTTCGCCACAGCGCCCGCTAATGTATTGGCATAAAAACGTGAAAAAACCTGTTCCGCACATTCGTAGGGATATTCCATGAGGTATGGAAGCGCCTGCACTGCATACCATGCCGGATTTGACGTGTATTCAAGCGTTACACGATGATGTTTCAATGTGGTTGAATTATTTTCGGAAAAGCGGATGAATCTGAAATCTTTTCGCTGGTCGCCGCGTACCATGAAAGGCATGGTTTCAGTAACCAATGTGCGATTGCTGAGCACCGGCACGCTTCGTTCCTCGCCGTCGGTGTGGTTGCCGGCCTGCGCGGTAAGACGGCAGGTGACAGCCTGCAAACTGCCGGGAACCACCAATCGCCACTGCACTGCCGCAGTTTGCCCTGCTTTTACTGAAAATGACTGCGTACCGGCCGTTTTCAACATTTGTGCATCCACAGGCTGCATGGTGAAAGCGTTGTAAAGACGCAACAAGGCGTTGCCGTTCAGGTCTTTTTCGGTAAGGTTGTTTACTTTTGCGGAAAGTATCAATGTATCGCCTGTACGGAAAAAACGGGGCAGATTGGCGCTGATCGCTACCTGTTTTTGTGTGATGAGGCTGTTGGTAACGTTACCTGTTTTGAAATTCTTCGTATGGGCAAATCCCAGCAGATTCCACCGCGTCAGCGCTTCAGGAATGGTAAATTCAACCGATAATTCGCCTTTTTCGTTTGTGCGCAGTGCAGGATAGAAGAAAGCGGTTTCGGAAAAGTTGGTGCGGAGGGGAATGGCGGCCTGCATTACTTCATTTTTTTCATTCTGAAAAGGGGGTGGTGATTCATCTTGTCGGGTTGTTGGAACAATTTCCTCCTCTTCAATAAAAACAGCGTCTGATACAGCATTAAGCAAAACCGAACCTGCTGTGGCGGCTGTAGCTCTTGATTTTACCATCATACCTCCCCAATTTTCCTGACGAAGCCGTTCATATTCCATCCGGTAGTCCCAAATACGCCAATAATTCTGCATGATGAGGTCCCGGGATTCCGATAAACGTTCCATACGATTGTTCCATCCATATGGCCAGTGTGAACGAACCGGATAAAAATAATTCCTCCAATCGTGTTTTGCAAACATGTCCAATGACGCATCATACAGAGCGGCCACCATTTCGGCCGCTTCACTTTCACCTTTTTTATTCTTCACGGTCAGCGTCCATTTCTCTTTTTCGCCGGGCAGTAACTGTCCGCGAAATGAAGTAAATGCAATATTCAAATCTTTATTGGAATAGGGTACTTTTATTTCGTGCAATGCAGTGTATTCACGGTTGTCCTGCACCATAGCAAACGCCACCGCAAAACCGCCCCGATAAGTTTCGTCAATCGGGAAACGCAATTCCTGCGGTATACGCCCAACAGTCATCCATTTGCGTTCTACTAACCGGTTTTTGAAAAGTACATCGTATCGCACCAATGTCGAATCGTTCCCTCCGGCAACGCGAAAAACAGCCATATCGCCCGGTTCGCCGCTATCCTTTACCACTGTCAGCCAATCCTTCATGTTCATGATACCTGCATTGTTATGCCGCAACTGTATGTATGCCGAGTCGGTTACTGTAACGTTTTGTTCTCCGGTGATTTTCATCCGAATGAAATACCAGCCTGACGGCGCATCCCGCAACATGCCGAGATCAATTTCAGTATCTTTTGGAGCAGTTGCAACGAATGAAGCCATGTGACCGGTTTTTTCATAAGTTTCAGGTTGATCTTCGGCAACATACGGGTCGTTGGGGAAAAGTTCCGTAAATTCGTCGTGCGGTATCACCGTCATGTCGGGCAGCTGCCACAACCTGTCACGGAGCAGGCGGCCGGGATTTTTGAGCGCCCAAACATCCACCTGCACTTCGGCTGCTACGTCATTTCCATTCAGGTTGGTAACTCTAAACGGATATTCAAATACATCGCTCTCCCCTTCTCCATGGGAAAGGGGCAGGGAAAGAGGCTTCCAATCCACCAGTAAAGGAACGCGGCCAAGCATTACTTCCTGCATACTGCTCTGCGTTTCACCGTTGACGTCAGTAACATCCGCCGTCATTTGGTAGCGGTAAATGCCATTGTCATCCGGTTTTATATCTTCGGCTTTCGCCGGAAACCTGACAGTGAATCCGCCCTTGTCGTCGGTGTACACAGTTCCTGCGACAATATGCCGGTTATTTTCGTATTGTGGCGGATAAATCATTCGCCTCACTGGGCGGAACTGCTGAAGCCGTACCACTTTAAACGCTACCTTTGCGCCATCTACTGGATAACCTGCCAGGGCAATGGCTGTTCCTGTCATCGTTACCGTATCGCCCGGCACGTAATTGGCGGTAATGGGATTCATCGTCACTTCAAAGGCAGGACGTTTGTATTCTTCCACACGAAAATAAATATTGCCGTGTTCGTTATTCAGTCTCATCTGTCCGTTAAGCAAACCCTGCGGCAGCGTGAAACTGCCGTTGAACGAACCGTATTCACTGGTTGTTAATTCCTGCCTGGTTACTTCCTTGCCATTTACGTCTATTAATTGAACAATAGTTTTCGTATTTGGTTGAATTGCGTTGTGAGCGTCATTATCGGTTTCGTATAAAATTCCTTTATAATAAAGCGTTTGCCCGGGACGATAAATGGCGCGGTCGGTGAAAAACACCGTGCGCTGTTCGTTTTTCGATTGTTCTCTACGAAAATAGTTGTTCAGTTTATCTTCGATCAATTCGTCGCCGCCGTATTCAACGCGAAATCTGTTCCCCCAATTAATATTATCTCCGGTATTTGATACAAGGACTGTTCCATTGGAATCTGTGCGCAACGTATCGCCCGCTATGTATGTATCTCTGCTGGCGGAACTGCGCTGTACTATTGTTACCAGCGCTTCCGGCAGAGGTTTGCCTGTGCGGGCGTTCACTGCGTATACTTCTGTATTTCCGTCGGCATTAAGGCGTTGTAGCATTTTTATATTGGTTACCTGCACAGATTGAAAGGTCAATACCTCTAATTTATCCTTTTCGGGATTGGGTTTGTCCGATACTGCCAGCAGGTAATTTCCGGAAGGCAACGGGTCGATTTTTGTTTCAAACGAATGTTTCCGGTAATCGCCTTGCAGCGGCAATTCGAGGATAAGTGAAGTCTGTTTTTCCAGTTTCGACAAAAATTTCGGTGCATCTTCCTTCAAATCCTTTGAACGGTATAATTCTTCTATTTCTTCCGGAACGCAACGATAGATGTTGAGACAGGCAGTACGCAGATTTTTGTAAGAGACCAGCGCCAACGACGGTTGATGCGGGATAAGGTTTTTCTCAATGAAAATATTTGCCTCCGGTTGCGTGATTTCCTTAATCATTTCCGTTGCTAATCTGCGGTCGTCCATCAATGGCGCTTTTTTTTCTATTTCATGGCACAGATTTACCGCATCTGCAAAAAAATTACCGGAATGTTTTCCCGACTGTTCATCGCCTTGCCTTTTGTAATGAACTGCCAGCGAACAGGCTGCTTTTCCCCATATTTTCTGCCCGACACACTGTTCTATCACGTTTTTCATGGCGTCCTCATAGAGCACATTCACATCATCGAAATTTCCGTGATCTTTCAGGTAAGCAAACCGTTTGAGATTTACATCAATCAATGGATTGACGTCAGTTTGCGTCAGACGGAAAGCAATAAGTTCCTGAAAAAGCTTCAAAATCAAAGAGGTTGGCGTCAGGGAATCAGTTGCCATGATGTTAATTTTCACAAAATCATGTGCTTCACCGAAATAAGCGGGGTTATTCATTATCTGTGAAAAATCGCCAACCTGTAAATAGAAGTTCATGCAGGCGTCAATAGCGCGATGCGCCAGAAAATCGTAGAGCGTGGGGCGCAGGTAACGTGTGGAAGCATCGCCTTGCAGCGCTTCGCTGAAATCGTTTATGGATGTTTTCTGCGACAATGCAGGTTCTTCAAGCGAAAATTGGTAATAATGAGTGATTTCGCGTATCAATCGTGTGGCGTCCCATGTTTCGATATCATCGCTTTCAACGCCTGCCGCTAATGCCGTTCGTTCATAAATTTTCCAGCGGTTCTGATTGTAATAATTCAGATATGCTTCTGCGGTAAGCGAGTGAATCACAGCCCTGGCAGGAAATGAAACCGTTTCGGCGTCCTTTAACAAATGGTTGATGACCGTTGCCTGCGGTTCCTTTTCGGTCAGTTGCAGGCAGGTATTGCGGGTCATCACCGCTTTGATCCAATGTCCGTAAGCCTTGTCTTTCAGTGCAGCCTGCCGTACCTTTTCGATTTCGGGCAGAGCTGATTGCGGTAAAACGCCGTCCATCAGTTTGTCGATGACTTTCCACTGCTCATCGTATTGCAGGGACGTTGCGCGCAACGTCCCTACCTGCGCGTTGATTGAGGCGGTTGCAAAAAGCAGAATGAGCGCAAATTCAAAAAAACGATTCATGATAAAAATCAAAAGGAATTAAAATACCTGTACAAAAATATAATGCAAATATCGTATATTTATTGGTAACCGGCAAGTTATTTTTGTGTGGATGAAGATTTTTTTTTACCCTGAGCCTAACTTAACCGATACCCTGCGCTACGAATACGACGCCTACGGTATGCTCCGCTCACATGAGAATGCACACGGACAAACCACCACTTTTACCTATGACGCCGCAGGAAGGGTGATCACGGAAGTCAGCCCCGAAATGAATCTCGCTTATCTTTATGCAACATCCGGCGCAGGAAAAGGGCAATTGGAGTACATCAAAACCGGCAGTACGGAATTGCGTAAAATCGAATATGGCGGATTGGGACTGCCTGTACAGATCACCGAAAAAATTGACGCAGCAAACTACATCACCAAATATACGTATGACAGCTACGGCCGTCTGCTGCAAAAAGAATCGCCTTCGGGTTTCAAACTGTCGCATGTGTACAACGGCGACGGATACCTGACCACTCTGCGTGACGCAGGAAACGGCAACGCCGACATCTGGCAGGTTGACGCCATAAACGCTTTTGGTCAGGTAACCCAAAGTACGCTCGGCAACGGATTAACCCGTAAAACAGCATACAATAGCAGTAACCTGACCTTGCAAGGCATTACCCTGAAAAACGGCGATACAAATGTGGATGAGATGACGTATAACTTCACACCGTCGTCGGGTAATTTGCAGCAACGCAACGACGTAACCAACGTCCGTAACGAGACTTTCGGATACGACATCAACAGGCTCAACTCCATAACACTGAACAACGGCGCAGCGCAAAGCATCACCTACGAGCCTGACGGAAACATCAATACCAAATTCGATGTGGGTACTTATCAGTATGCGGGCAACAATCACGCCGTTTCGGGCATCTCGCCTCTTGCGCCCGGTTATTCGCCGCAGGCATTTGACATAACGCATACATCGTTCAACCGTCCGGCACAAATAACGGAGGGTGCAAAATCCCTTGTCTTTTTTTACAGTCCATCCAGGCAGCGCAACAAAAGCGTATATACCGAAGGCTCTGCTACCGTTACCCGTTATTACAATGGCAATTACGAAAAAGAAGTTACAAGTAGCACAACCAAAGAATTTGATTATATTTGCAGTCCGGAAGGATTGGCGGCAATCGCCGTAAAAACAGGAAATACAAGCACCATGTATTATGCGCACACCGACCATTTGGGCAGCCTGCGGTTGCTTACCGATGCAAACAAGAGCATACAATCATGCTACCATTATGATGCATGGGGCAAACGCACGCCTGTTAACGGTAAACATATCTCTAACATCACCAATCGTGGTTTTACCATGCACGAACATTTAGATGAGTTCGGGCTCATCAACATGAACGCAAGGCTGTATGACCCTGTACTTGGGCGTTTCCTTTCACCCGACCAGTATGTGCAGTTCCCCGACTTCTCGCAGAGTTACAACCGTTACTCGTATTGCCTGAATAACCCGCTAAAACATGTTGACCCGAGTGGAAAGAAAATACGACCATTCAACGAAACAAGGCTAACTGACCATAATTCAGGTTCAACAGGTGGGGGCAGTGGTTGGATGAGTACATTGGATCCGACGAGGAGTTGGGGAACAAACAGTTCTTCATATTGCCGGCGCAGGTAAAACTGACACACTAAAAGGGGCGATTGATCAATCGTCCTTTTTAGTGTGTCAGTTTTTTTGAGTATTTTTGTCGGTCAGTAATGTAAATATTTGAAAAAACCATGATCAATACCAGATTTATTATTGTACTCATATTTTTATGTACCAGCGCATATCCACAATACAGTCCGCCGGACGGTATTTATCCCGATGCTGTTTTCAGCGCCGGCGTCAAAACATCGCGTATCCTCAAAGACGGGAGGGAAACGTCGTATCCCATCAGCCACATGGACGATGAAAAACCGTTGATACTCTCCTTCGACGAACTTTCAAAAAATGCACGGAATTATTCATATGCCATCATACATTGCGACGCCGACTGGCGTCAGTCGCGGCTCTCTGTCAGCGAATACCTGACCGGGTTTCCGGTGAACCAGATTCGCCGTTACGATTACTCGTTCAATACCCTGATGCCTTATGTGCATTACCAACTCGCTATTCCCAATGAAGATGTGCGGTTGAAAGTGTCGGGCAACTATGCGGTGGTGGTATTTGAGAATGGTTATGAAGATCAGCCGGTCATGTGCCGTCGTTTCAGTATCGCCGAGTCGCAGGCGGTCATTTCGGCTGTAGCCGGACGCGCACGGCAAACAGCATGGCAGAACGAATGGCAACAAGTCGATTTTACGGTGCGTACAGGTAATCTTCGCATCGAAAATGCGAACAACGATGTGAAAGTGGTCATTCTTCAAAACGGACAGTGGCATACGGCGCGCACAGGCGTCAAACCATTGTTTGTCCGGCAAAACGAATTAGATTACAGGCATGTGGATAAAACGCTCCTGTTCCTTGCGGGTAACGAATACCGCCCGATCGACCTCAAAAGTACGCGGTTTTCATCTACCCGCATGACAGCCATTGAATTTGAGCGGCCTACCTATCATTTTTACCTCTATCCCGATCAACCACGCGACGAAGGACATTATCTGTATTACGAGGATTTTAACGGCAAATATGCGATATTAACCGAAAAAACAAACCGTCCGGATACGGAAGCCGATTACGTGTATGTGCATTTCACTTTACGCGCCCCGCAACCTTACACCGACGGACAGATATATGTGACGGGAGATTTCTGCAATTACGCCTGTTCCAAAGAAAACCTGATGACCTATCATCCCGGAAAACAACAATACGAAGCGACAATTCTGCTCAAGCAGGGTTATTATAATTACATGTATACGCTTCTGCCCTTCAAGCCGCCACTGGAAGAACGCCGGCTCGAAGGAAATTTTTTCGATACGGAAAATGATTATATCATATATGTATATTATCGCGGCCGTTCAGACCGGTACGACAGGCTGATAGGCGTGAGTACGGTGAATACGCTCAAAAATTAATCATAGCCTTCATCACCCCGTCGCTGTATCCGGCCACCAGATCGAAGGCTTCTTTTGACCGGTCAAAACTAAAACGGTGAGTAACCCAGTGGTCTACTGTCGCGCGGCCATCGGCAATCACCCTGATGGCTTCCTTATCGCAACCGTTCTGGCGCCTGACATTCTGAATTGTTAATTCTTTTCTGCGTAATTCGTCAACAGGAAATGCAAACGTCGAAAATTCAGGAATACCAACGATCATCAGTTTACCTCCCGGTTTCAATAACTGAATCGCCTGATCAAGCGCATCCTGCTGGCCGCAACATTCAAACACCAGATCAAGCATCAGAGGTTCCTGCTTTTTTATTTTTTCAACCACGTTTTCGCGTAAGATGTTGCATGTTCCGGTAGCGCCGCTTTTGCGGGCAATCGTCAGACGTTCGTCGATCTTGTCGGTGACGTATACATTTCCTGCGCCCGCAAGCCGTACAGCAGACAATACACTTATACCAATCGGACCCGATCCGAGTATGGCGATGCGCTTTCCTTTGCACGCTCCTGCAAGACGCGCTGCATAAAGCCCAATGGCTAACGGCTCGGCTACGGTCGCCTGTTCGAAACTCATACCGGAAGGAATCGGCAGGCAACTGTCCTGCGGCATCACGATATATTCGGACAAACAGCCTTCCGCTTGCCCGGGACAACCGAGAAAGCGTAACCTGCGGCATGTATGCGGCCTTCCCGCATTACACTGGTCGCATGTTCCGCACGGCATTGCCGGCTCAATGGCAATACGGTCGCCGGCACGCAGCGAAGTGACGGCAGCGCCGGCTTTTTCGACAATGCCGGCGCCTTCGTGCCCCACCGGAAAAGGATAGTGCACCACTTGCGATCCGATCTTGCCGTTAGTGTAGTAATGTACATCTGAACCGCATACGCCAACAGCCTGCATACGGATCAGTACGTCGGTATCATTCTGAATGTCGGGCTTCGCTGCATCAAACATCTTCATTTGACGGATACCCGTTAATTGCATGGATTTCATATTTACAGTTTTTCATTTTCTACATAAAAAAAATCATTACTGACCGACAAAAATAATCAAAAAACCGACACATCAGAAAAAGGCGACCGCAGGTTCAACGAGCGGCTGTCTCAATAACCTGAAAACCATAAGAGGAGCAACCAACATCTGCAACATGGACTTTGTGTTCGACGCCGCTGTAGTAGCGCTACACAACCATCAGGAAGCCGATCAACATTCCCAGAAAAACAGACAGTACAAGTATGAAAATTTTAGAAATATCAGCAGCGCCGGTTTTTTTCATTTTTGATCCGTTCAGAATCAAAGCCATTTTTTTATATTGCTTCATCTGGCATATCTTTTCCAAATCGCCCAGTCTGCGACGATCAGTATGATTTTCACGGAGAACAAATACTGCAAGGCCGGCATAATTGTCGGCAATATCCGCTTCGGCCAGACAGTTTACCGGCATGCTGTTCAGAAACACATAATCATATTTGCATTTCAGCCATGCAATCAGTTCTTTGAGACGGTCTTCCTTCTGCGTCAAAAAATCCGACGGGTTGCTGACAGGTACTTTGCCTGCGGGGATGACGTCAAAACCTTTTGAGCCATTGGAAAAACAGTTATACAGTAAGATTTTTTCGTTATAGATTGATTTGTTTAAATATGAAATCAGTCCCACAGGCGGATCAGAAATCATTTTGCTCAATTTGGCTGTGTGCAGGTCGGTATCCAGCATCACTACCCTTTTCTTGTGAACCAGCGCCATTGACTTGGCCAGATTCAGCGCTGTAAACGTTTTACCCGATTCCTGTCCGAACGAAGTAAACATAATCACTTTCAGATTCATCACATCGCACAGGTTAATCATTTTGGTACAGACTCTGCGAAATTCTTTATTATGTTTATCCTTGCGGTTGTCCTTTTCCCTGACCACCAGATATTCGGATTTTAACTCTCTTTTCGCGGCTAATGGAATACTTCCCAACCGGCAGATATGAGCGGGTACAGGCTCCAGATCATTTTCGCCTTTTATGGTGGGGTATGTCTTCATATTCATCCTGAATTTATTCATTCTTTCTTTTTATCATACAGTTATCAACGCCTGGGATCATAAATCCCTTTTCCCAAAAAGGTATATACCTTTTCGTCAAAAAGCATATACCTTTTCGTCAAAACAATTACACTTTCCTGTATTTCTGAATTTTTAACATGTCAAATTGATTGCTTTTTTACGGCTTCGCAAGGTCAGTTGTCGGCAGGAACCGTCCAATCGCGACGTTACAAACGTAATACAAAAGAAAGTTCATTTTACAAAAACGGCATGAACGGTAGAATTTTTGTCATGAATGGTAATAATTTTGCCTTGATACTGTTTTTCAGAGACAGATGAATCATTTTTCGTCCCGAAGGATTTACATATCAATATAAAAGGTTCGACGTCGAGCATAAAAGGCTCAACGTTCATCAAAAAAGGTTCGACGTTCATCAAAAAAGGTTCAACGTTCATCAAAAAAGGTTCGACGTTCATCAAAAAAGGTTCAACGTTCATCAAAAAAGGTTCAACGTTGAGCATAAAAGCATGACACGCCATCAAAAAAGCATGACACGTCATCAAAAAAGCATGACACGTCATCAAAAAAGCATGACACGCCATCAAAAAAGCATGACACGTCATCAAAAAAGCATGACACGTCATCAAAAAAGCATGACATTTTGACGTCACATCATGTACAGTCATCAAAACATCAGGGCGCATTTCAAATGGTCGCGCAAGATTCCTCACTGCGTTCGGAATGACGGACATCTTATCTTGTGAAGAAAAAGAGAGGGGAAGGAATCAGCGGCAAAGCCGCTGATTCCTTCCCCCCATACACTTTGCCAACGATCGTCATTTCGAATGGAGCGAAGCGGAATGAGAAATCTCTCCGGCGACCATTTGAAATGCGTCCAAAAAATTAATCATCGAAAATGCTTGAAGATTGCTTCGCTGCCGCGCGAACGGTCAATTTTTTGATATGAACGGTAGTATTTTTCGGGTGATAGTACCTATCTTTGCGCTTTCACTGTAACGGATAAAACTGATGTATAAAATTCTGATTGTTGATGATGAGAAGCCGGCACGGGAGTTTATCGCCGAGCTGGTAGCATCCTACCTTCCCGATTCGGAGATCATCAAAATTGACCATCCTCAAAAAGTGTTGGACAGTTTGCAGACTGAAGAGTTCGACATACTGTTTCTCGACGTCTGCATGCCCGGAATGACGGGTTTGGAATTGCTGGAAAACCTCCGCCGGAAAGGGAAAAATCCCTATACGGTGCTTGTATCTGCCTACCGCGAATTTGACTATGCAGTGAAAGGGATCGAATTGGGCGTGGTGCAATACCTTACCAAACCGCTGTATCGCGAAAAGGTGTACGAGACGCTCCGGCTGTTTCTGAATCAGATGAATATGAATACGATACTGTTAACCGTTCCTCAGGGTATTCTTCGGGTAAATATCGAAAATATACTTGCAATTCAAACCGTTGACCGCACTCATGTGAAAATATACACGCCCGACGCCGTAATACCCTGCGTTACGGGTACGCTGAGTAAACTGCAACGGCTTTTGCCCGCTCATTTTCATTACATCAGGCGCAACAGTATCCTCAACTACCATGCCATAGCAGCATCTAACCTGAAATGGAATGAAGTAGTTATTCACTGTAAAAATGAAAAGGTAACGTTTTCAGTGAGCAGAGAAAATATGAAAGAGCTGTTAAACTGGCTCAGGGATAGATAAACAGTTTCAAATAAAAATTCCATGTTACGTTTCATCAGTTTATCAATTATTATTCTGTCATTCAGTTACTGTCTTCCGGCGCAGCCGCCGCCAAAATGGACAGACTCCTACACCTTTCGCCATTTCGGAACACGTGAAGGCCTGGTGCAGTCGCAGGCATTTTTTTCATTTCAGGATGCTTACGGTTACATGTGGTTTACAACACTTAACGGAGTAAGCCGTTTCGATGGAATACATTTTGAAAACTACAGTCTGAACGACTTGCGTTCCGCTTCGTTTATCAAGTATATCGGCATGTACGAAACTGCCGTATATTTAGTATCTGCCGGCAATATCGTCTTTATTTATCCCGACCGTTCGATGGAATTTTATCCATTTCCCGATAATTACAGTACCGTCTTCTCTGTGGAACGGTATTTCCCGGTTACAGACGGCCAGCTCTATCTGTTTAACTGTTTGGAACAGTCACGGCAATCGGCGTCGTACACCCTTTTGCGTTTCGATTTAAAAAATAAAACATACACAACATTGGATACGGATTTACCATATCTGTATCCATATCTGACCGACCGGAAACTGTATGCTGTTCCCCGTGTGATTAAAAACCGGCAACTGCCGTTATTACGAATGGAAAATGATACGCTCCGGACGGTATTTACACTTGACATGGAAGAAGATGACTACCAGATTTGGTTTTACTTAACCAATCAGAACGAATGGTTTGGAAAACACTGCAAAGGGCAGGATCTTGCCCGCCAGACTTTTCATTTATGCCGTTATTATGTTGAAAACGACGCCATCAGGCAGGAATATATCATGCCGGTAAGCTCATCTCTGTCAGGCGTCGAACGATTTGATGAACGTCATCTTTTATTGAACGCTTCTTCAGCATATTTATTAGACATGGATGAACGAAAATTATCTGCGTTTTCGTTGGACACGCGCACCATTCATTTTGTTTCGGTTGACAGGGATGGTAATCTGTGGTTTTCGACCGATGATGGCATTTTTCAATGTACCAAAAACTTTATGGAATACCGGCCGGGATTAAGCCGCAACGATGATATATTCAGCGTTATCAGGGATTCGCGGAATAATGTCTGGTTTACGTCTTACACGAATGGTTTTTGGAGAGCGGATGGGAAAGGCGTGTTGCACAGGGCTGACCTCGTTCATCATCAGAAAAAGATTACCAATTATCACGGATACATGAGTAATTGCGAAGACAGCAGGGGAAGGATTTATATGATTTTTAACGAAGGTATTGCCGTTCACGACCCTCAAAAGAACGCCCCCAACCGTTTGGAGGTTCTTCAAACCGGCTTTTCGTTATCTGCATTCTACGACGCCATCGACGATGCAGTATATTTCAGCGGTTCTACCGATAAATACTTCACCCTGAATGTCCTGCATCCAAACGGAAAAATAACGACTTATCCTTTCGGATTACAGAACATTGCATCTATTTGCCGCGATGGAAACCAAAAAATACGCATCGGCACGTTTGCTAACGGCGAAGCTTATCTGGATGAGGCAACCCAAACTGTTGTTTTTGACACTGTTTCACGACCCTATAAAGGCGTTATCTGCATGGCGTCGGATGAGAAAGGGACTTTGTGGAAGGGTGGCAGCGAAGGGTTTTTTGCCGAAGACAGGCAGGGAAACGACCGGCAAATCATCGACCAATTAACTGTTTTTGTAGTGAATTACCAGAACCGTTACATCATCTTTGGGACAGAACACACGATTCATCTGCTTGATTTGCACGCTTATCACAGCGAAGGAAACATTCAGGTACGCACGTTCGGCTTTTACGATGGATTCGACGTCATGTCGTGCTGTCAAAATGGTGCGAGCATCGACCGCGACGGTTACGTGTGGGTAGCAGGAACCGACAAAGTGGTTCGTTTTTTGCCGGAGCAGGTGATGAATACTCCCGTGATGCAACCTCAGGCGCCTCAGCTGGCAGCCATTTATAAAGCAGATCGAAGCGCCAACTGGCTCCTGATTCGGGAAATGCCCTCCATGCAGTTTGAACACAATGACAACTCTCTGCGTTTCGACTTCCTGCAGGCGTCGCCAACCGCGCCCGATAAGCTGATGTTCCGCTACCGTCTGAACGGTTATGATGACAATTGGCGGACTTCCCGCGAACGTTCTGTCATTTTTCAAAACCTGTCTTCAGGGAAATATCAGTTTGAGATACAGTCATCATTTGATGATGGACAGCAATGGTCGTCAAGCGTTTTCTCGCCGGCTGTAGCCATCATGCCTCCATTTTTTTTGTCTTTACCCGGTTTGATACTGATAATAGCAGGAATAGTGAAAATTCTTCTGCTCATCGTTTATTATACCCGACTAATCATTTTACGTCAGGAAGAAGAAAAGCGAAATATCGACCGGTTGAGATTGCTTACGATACGTTCCAAGTTTATTCCGCATTTTACCGGCAATGTGCTTAATTCTATCAATTATCTGATACAGAAAAATCCATACGAAGCGCAGCGGTATATTACCGACTTCTCAGAGTTTTCTACGATAACTTTGCTCAACACCGAATTTGTGTTTCGTTCCGTTCATGAGGAATTAGAATACACAAAATTGTATCTGAAGTTCGAAAAATTACGCTTTGAGGAAAGATTGGAATACGATATATCGGTAGATGCAGATGTCAACCTTCAGTTGGAAATTCCATGTATGGCGATTCAGACCCTGTGCGAAAATGCGCTTAAGCATGGCTTAACCAACAAACCTGAAGGAGGCAGGATTAAGGTTCGTATTTACCTGCAAAACGATTTTACAGTCGTATCGGTAGAAGACAACGGCATAGGGCGCAAAAAGGCGCAACTGCTTAAAACCAAAGGTACAGGGGAGGGACTGAAGATAGTTCAGCAACAGTTAGACTTTCTGAACAAAAATAAATCCAAAAAGGCATACATGCAAATTACAGACATTCAGGATGATGATCAGCCTTTGGGGACGAGGGTTGAGTTGTGGGTGCCGCAATGATTTAAAAAATCTTCATCCATACAAAATGGACATTAATTTTTTCTGGTTGTAATCAAAATAACCCCGTTAGCGCCTCTGGCGCCCCATTCCGATGAGCCTTTCTGTACCTCAATGGTTTTGATGTCGTGCACGTTTACCATAGAGTTGGCTGCATTCAGCTCTCCCACCGGCATTCCGTCCACCACTACCAAAGGTTCGCTGCTTAACAAAAAGGAACGTTCCCCTCTGATGTTGACGGATGCTTCTCCGCCTGCCATGCCGCTCGGCGTAATGTTTAAACCGGGTACATTCGCTCCGCGGAGAAGGTCAATTAATGACGAGTACGGATGTCGTGCCAACAATTCCTGTGCATCTATCAGTTCGTTGGGTTCGACTTTGTTTTTTCTGTCGATCGTCACACTCGGTCCCTCGTTACTCACGTATGAATAACGGCGTGCCGAACGCAATGTCACAACAATTGAATCCATTCCCGCCACGGGAACAATAGTTTCGCCGTATTTGGGCAATATCATTGAAATCTGGTCGTCGTCGGCCATATCTGTGAGAAAAAACAGCCCTTTGCGGTTGGTCATGCCTGCATGGGAGTTGCTGACAGAGCGTACAATCACTTTTTCTATTGGACGTCCTTTTTTATCAAGTACAACCAAAGAAATATTTCTTTTAGGAGCATCTGTATCCTGCGTCCAGGCGGGAACAGTCATAAAAATAAACAGGAAAAAAATATTTATGTATTTCATAATAAATGGTTTAAAATTAAAATATTAACTGTCATTTTACATGAAAATATATTGTTGCAAAACATACAAAATTACACATTTTTAGTGAAAAAGAAAAAAGGAAATGGAAAAATGTTGCATTTTGCCGCAGTATATGTTTGTATTTTTGAGCCAAATATAATATTTTTGTGGCTTTTAAAAATACATTGATGTATGATTACAGTTCTGAATAAGAGTAATTCGTTGTTTAACACGTTTTTATCTGAAACTCGGGATGAACAGGTACAGAAGGACAGTTTCCGGTTTCGGTGGAATATGGAGCGCATGGGTTCGATCATCGCCTATGAGATCAGTAAACGGATGGAATTTAATGTCCAACACGTATCTACCCCTTTCGGCGTCGCTGAGGAACAAATCATCGCTGATAAACCTGTAATTATATCGGTGCTGCGTGCCGGACTTCCGGTACATCAGGGAGTGCTCAATTTTTTCGACGGCGCTTCGGGCGGATTTATTTCGATGCGCCGCGATCACGATAAAGAGGATCATTTCCATGTGAGCCTCGAATATTTTGCGTGTCCGTCCATTGACGGCAAGGAAGTTATTCTCTGCGACGCCATGATTGCATCAGGATCATCCATGTCACTTGCTTACAAGTTATTACTTTCAAAAGGAGTTCCGAAACAT
>Ga0082212_10001311_pt1 | contig 36622 bp, 25 predicted proteins | sample TergutNt197P3_FD_71548 | JGI IMG/M metagenome (GOLD analysis project Ga0082212, IMG submission 71548) | Neocapritermes taracua P3 segment gut microbial communities from Petit-Saut dam, French Guiana - Nt197 P3 | ecosystem: Host-associated > Arthropoda: Insects > Digestive system > Gut ...
TCACTGCAGTATTGATGACTTGGATGACGCAGCAATCCTTAAAAACGAAAGCGACTTTATTCGTGAAGCAGAAGAAATGGCATGTTTGGCTGTAAAAATGCTATTGACTGTATTATTCTTAAATCAATATGTTTGAAACTGTTAGGGGGTGACTATATATAATGACTAATACACAACCCACATACAAGCGTCAGCGCTTCCTACTGTCGTTCATACGTCAGCTTAATGGCGGCGTGTCAGCAACGGACTTGCAAAAGCTGGTGTTCCTGCACACAATGAGGGTGCAAGGGGAGTATTATGAGTTCCTGCCCTACAAGTTTGGGGCATATTCGTTCCAACTTGCAGAGGATGTGGATATTCTCTGCAAAGACGGGTATTTGGCACAAGACAGCGCAGGGATAAAGGCGGTGGGTGAGTTTTATCGGGAAAGTTTATATGATATTGACACAGAACGCGGCAATGACCTTATCCGCAAAGCGTACCGTACGTATCCGTACTATACAATAAATAGCGAAATGATCAGCCGTTTGTACTTTAATACGGAGGATAAGGCACGTTTTAGCAGCGAGAAGGAGAAATATATCCAGACCGGGCAAACCCTGTTTACGATAGGTTACGAAGGGCAAAGCATAGAGGCGTTTATTAACGAGTTAATCAAGAATGGAGTTACACTATTGTGCGATATTCGAAAGAACCCGTTAAGCCGGAAGTTCGGATTTTCCAAGGGCAAGCTAGAACACATAACCGAAACCGTTGGAATTAAATATGTCCATATTCCTGATCTCGGTATTGAGTCCGACAAGCGAAACGCGCTTGAAACCGCAGAAGATTACGAGGTCTTATTTGCGAATTATACTGAAACGCTCCCGCGTCTTAAGACACAGCTTGACAGGGTGTACTCGCTACTGTGTTCTTATACCCGCGTTGCATTAATGTGTTACGAGAGAGACGCGGCATTGTGCCACAGGCATGTTGTCAGGGACTATATTATGGATGCCTATAAAGTCATAAGCGAGGATTTGTAATGGCAGAGAAGAAACGGGTTTACATAGTCGTTAAAACGTACCCTACGATTTCCAAAGAGTATTCGGAGCTTGTTTGTACAGCGGGTGTGTTGGAAGATGGTTCTTGGATTAGGCTCTATCCTGTTCCGTTCAGGAAACTTGACGATTACCAGAAATACCCGAAGTATACTTGGGTTGAGGTCGAAGCGACACGCAACACGTCGGATCCTCGTATCGAATCATATCGTCCTATGCTGACGACTATATCCGTAGGAGCTAAACCCAAGAAAGTCGATTGGGATGAGAGACGCCGAATTGTGTTTAACAATAAGAAGATATATACGAACCTACAGGAGCTTATTGATAAGGCGAAATCAGACGGCACTTCGCTCGCTGTGTTTAAACCCACTAAAATCCATAGTTTTGTCGTTGAAAAAACAAACCGTGACTGGGATGCAGAAAAGTTGGCGATATTAAAGAACCTGTCACAGCAGCAAAACATGTTCCAGTCACCGGAGGAAATTGAAGCGGAGTATAGAGTTGTTCCGAAGGTTCCTTATAAATTCTCGTATACTTTTGAAGATGATTACGGTAAGCAGTCCACGTTGATGATTGAGGACTGGGAAATCGGGATGCTGTACTTTAAATGCCTCAAGCGAGCGGACGGTAATGAACAGGAAGCGGTTGCCAAGGTGAGAGAGAAGTTTTTTAGAGAATTCCTTAAAAAAGACCTACATCTGTTTCTTGGCACGACCAAAGCAAATCATCATAGAGCGCCTAATCCGTTTATTATCATTGGGGTATTCTATCCGCCATTGCCACCGCAGGAGCAACAGACGAGCTTGTTTGACGCATGACGTATAATAGATACGGGGATAGGCAAGGATAAGGGATTATTCCCGCTTCGTTATTACCATTCGCTATTTCGCTATAGTACCAACTCAGAAATATAGCTCTCGTCAATACTTTTCGTTGATTACGTAGATAGACCGTGATAATATTCTCTGGAAATACACTATAAGAGGTTGCCCTATGATTGCAAGCAATAAAGATAGATATTTCATAGACCTATTCGCAGGATGTGGTGGCTTGTCTTTAGGGCTGGAACAGGCTGGCTTTATTCCTGTGCTAGTTAATGAGATTAGTCCCGATGCTATGGAAACATACTTGCTTAACCGTGATGACGAGTTTCCTTTATTAAGAGATAAATATAATATTGGAGATATTAAGGATCTAGTTAGTAATGAATCGTTATTTTCCGGATTGATTTGCTCTATGCTAAATGACTATGGTATTGACATCAATAAGGGAGAGCTTGACTTGCTCGTGGGTGGACCACCATGCCAAGGATATTCAGGTATTGGGCATCGACGTTCTTATGCTGTTGATAAAAGTGACCTACCTTCAAATCATTTATATCTCGATATGATTACACTTATCGTTAAGTTTAAGCCTAAAATTTTCCTTTTTGAAAATGTAAAAGGTATATTATCGGGCAGATGGACTGCAAACGGTGATAAGGGCGAGATATGGAATGCCGTGCTATCTGCTTTCAAGCGGATAGCTGGGTATACAGTTCGTTGGAAATTAGTTCATGCAAAGGATTATGGAGTTCCACAGAACAGACCGCGTGTATTGCTTGTCGGAGTAAGAAACGATATTATCACAGATGTTAGCCTTCCCGATGATGCAATCAAGGCGGGATTCTTGCCAAAACCGACATATGATTACCCCGACTTGACCGAATTGCTAAGTGACTTAGTTGATAAAGGTTTCCAGTATGGTGAAAAGAATAGCAATTATATCGAATCCCCGCAAAATGATTTTCAGAATATGCTACGAACTAATAAAAATGGAAACCTAATGGACAAAGGGCATCGCTTATCTGAACAGGAATATGGAAATCATACAGATCGTGTTATTGAGAAATTTACCTATATGCTTAGTAACAACGGAGAGATTCCCGATAAGTATAAAACAAAGAAGTTTGCACAAAAGGTACTCCCGCCCACTTGGGGTGTAAATGGGCCAACAATAACAGCGTGTTGCTTGCCTGATGACTATGTTCATTTTTCGCAGCCTCGTATACTGACTGTACGCGAATGGGCGCGTTTACAGATGTTCCCTGATTGGTACGAATTTGCTGGTAAGCGAACAACTGGAGGTATCAGACGTGCAGGGAATCCACGTGAGGGAGTGTATGACCGCGAGTTACCAAAGTATACTCAGATTGGAAATGCTGTTCCTGTTACTTTGGCAAAAAAAGTTGGCCTAAATTTGTATCGAATACTGGAGGATAGTGATGCTTAGTGTCGCTGATACGAGAATAGAAGACGTCCTCCCACTATTTAGCGATAAAGGCGTCGATGTTGCTCTGCTTGTCCCGACTGATACGGGTATTGAGAAATCCATAATGGATGCAACAACACCTGTACGACAGTTCCTTCAGAGAAACCATATACATAACTACGATGAGCAGGAGCAAGGACAAGATAGCAAGGTGCTTTTTCCGGCTTTTTTTGTAAATGCCGGCGGCTTAGTAGAAACTACCACATCGCTTTATAGACCAGTAACAAAAAACGGGGATCCTAGAATATGGTTTGGTGGGCTAAAGCGATATTGCAGTCCAAAGAATCTACTTGGAGTTGTGACGAATGGTAAAGCTCTTTTCGTTTTCAACTTGAGTAATCCCGCAATAGTGAATTCAGTAATTTTTGGTGGGATAGCCTCAGTAGTTCTAAATGATATTTCTTCGCTAACCAACGCAATATCTAATGAACTGCTTGAAAAACTTAGAGTTATCCACGGCATGGGTTTTGTAGAAACAGTTACCCGCGGTGATACAGGCATTGGGATGACCCTTGAAAGCCTTCTTGGAATACCGCCCAACCCTGATAAAGCGCCAGATTATAAGGGTATTGAAATAAAATCCTCAAGAAAAAAAGCGAGGAACCAAAACAGGGTCAATCTGTTCTCACAAGTACCAAACTGGAAAGAAAGTGCCATAAAAACTGCACAGGAGTTACTAAAAACATACGGCTATGTAAGGGACAGGCGATTACAGTTGTATTGTACCGTTGCAGCCTCTAGGCCCAACTCGCAGGGATTATTCTTTGAGGTTGACGAGAATAAGGATGTACTGCATAACAAAAGTGTCAGGCCTGATAATAGGCAGATTCAAGATGTCGTGCTTTGGGAGATTGAGTCACTAAGAGCGCAGCTAGATGAGAAGCATCGGGAAACCTTTTGGGTTAAAGCTGACGCTGAGTTTGTTGGTGGAACGGAGCGTTTCCGGTATGATTTGGTAGTCCATACACGTAAACCAAACTCGCATCTTTTTGGGGCGCTTCTTGACCAGAGTATCATTACGATGGACTACACGTTATCACAAAAGGAAACCCGTGTGAGAGATCACGGGTACTTGTTTAAAATTAGACCCGAAAATGTAGGGCTGCTCTTTCCAGCGCCTGTTAATTATCAACTAAGCAGCCGTCCATACAGCGCACCCATTAACCAAATCGGGTCAAAACTGGATAGTCTTGTCGCTGAGGCTGAAAGGCCTCGGCGCAAGTCTTTTTAGCAAGAAAAAGCCGCAAACAAAAATGTGGTTTAATAAGGTGCAATTGAAGGCAAGGTTTAAATGGTAATGCATAGATTTAGTGGATTTGATCGTAGAAATCTGACAGCACTTACGAGAAATGGGAGTATGGTCTTATGAAACTATTATTTATTCAGATTGGGGATATGCACATACGCGAGCATGAAGTCTCAAGAGACACGAAAATCGAACGGTTGTGTGATGCACTTAGCACTGTCGAGAGAGCGGACGAAGTATTTTTACTTGTTTGCGGTGATCTAACCGAGCAAGGTATCGAACTCGAGTTTAGCGCTGCACGCATTTTTATTCAAAGAACAATAGCTGAAATTAGAGACTGTATACGGGGAAATACATTCATTTCCAAGCAGTCCCTGGGAATCACGACCTTTGTTTAAACGGAAAAAAGCGCAATGCTCAGGAAATAATTCAGCTCCAGAATAACAATCGTGATGAAAACTTCCATAATGAATTGAAGTTGTTAAACAGTTTTTTCAGTTATGCTAATTCAGTAAAGCTTTTCAACTCCTCCCTGATTGTCGACACCCGTATTATACCGCAATGCCGAGTGCAGATTAACCTGCTAAATACTGCTCCATTTTCATCAACTGGCAAGGACGATAAGCGATTACACCATATACCGCATCACATGATAGAAGCACTAAAAAAACAAGATAGTGTTGATATAAATGTTGCTATAATGCACCATAGTACAGAATGGTTCTGTGAAGACACAAAGTATGAGCTGGAGAATGCATTGTATGCTAATTGCGAGATTGTGTTTTTAGGACACGAACATATAGAAGCAAACACTAGTTTTGAAAATATGTTCTCACAAGGTTTGAAAATAGTCAGAAGCGGAAATTTCTCTATAAGCGGCAATAACGCCGAGTTTAATGCTGTTGTAATAGATACGAATACACTCAAGATAGCAGTCAGCCATTTTCGGTGGGACAATGAAGCAAAAATTTTCAAGTCCGTCGGGGCTTTAAAGACAGATGAATTATCCAAAAAGCATCCGCATCTCTATCCCTCGAGATCGTTTCTAAGCGATTTCATGAAAGGTCACCAGAAACTTACAGCCACTGATGACTTGCAAGAATACTTCGTTTTCCCAAAACTGGTGGCATGGGAAGATGCTCCAAATCGTCGAAATACTGTATCATCCACTGAGGAATTCTTCTCCGAGATGAAAAATGTGAGTTGTATATGTATTGAGGGGGCGCATCGCACAGGAAAGACATCTCTACTGAAATCACTTTTTTTAGATGCAGCTAATCGTGGATTCACACCTTTGTTTATTGAAAACACCCCCTCGTTAGATTCGCGACTAGATAAGCTAGAAAAGCATTTATTTGAAAACCAATATGGTGAGAACGGAGTTCTATATGAACGCTATAAGCAGGTCGATCATTCAAAGAAAGTCATTTTCATAGATGATTTCGACCAAATATCTCATGAAGGTGTACGACAGAAGGTCTTTTCTTACTTGTCTGCTAATTTTGCACATATTGTACTATCAACCGACTCAAATATTGCTGCTGACTTACTTGACTACGCTAAAAATAAAATATGCAGATCAGATCTATATATTCTTCAACTACAGCACATGTATAGATCAATGCGTTCGCAGCTCATAAGTAAAATCTGTGAGTTAAAAGGGTTAGAGAAAAGTGAAAAGGAGAGTGTTATCGCAAATATAAATATAATCGTAGAACAGGCATCAGACTTGTTTACATTTTCGCCTGACTTCATAATAAAATTCATGTCATTCTACCTTGATGGCGGCAACCTATCTGAGCGGCGCGGAACAATATTTGGAGCAATATTCCAAAGTGACATCACACGCGCAATTCAAGGTGTAACAAGTACAGAAAATGTAGATATATTCTTAGCTGTACTTGACGAGATTGCATATAGAATGCATTTTTCAAGGAAAGCCGATATTTCTGTCAGTGAGTTAGAGCAATGTATTAGTAACTATAATGAAGATTACTCAGAAAATGTGAACTTAAAACATTTTGTACAAGCCATGTGTGAAGCATCCATTCTAAATGAAGGGGATTCATTAGGTGTCTACAGGTTTCAGGACAAGAATACGCTGGCATATTTTGTTGCCCGGAGAATGAATAAAGATATTGAGCGAGTACCTGACAAACTAAATGACTTAAGGGTTGTTATTCGAAATATATGCTTTGGAATCAATGGAACTGTAGTCCTTTTCCTTTCATACTTACGGATGAACACAAAACTAATAGAGCACTTTATTCTTGAGGCAGAACGACTACTTGAAGGTGTTCCAGAGCTGAATGTCGATGGGGAAGATGCCTTATATTTACGAACTCCTTTTACAAGAGTTGATACCCGCACTATCGAAGAGAAGCGAGCAGAAAAGGACAGAGACGGTGAAGCTTCTGAACAAAATGCCATGATTACTCAAGTAAAGTATAAAGATATTTATGAGTATAATGATGCTGACGCAGACAATTTGCGTTATCGCATCGGGCGCGCGATTAAGTGCCTTGAAATCATTTCTAAATCATTGTTAAGTATGCGTGGAAATTTACAAGCGGGTGAAAAAGACGCTATTGTGGAAAGGATATATCGTCTACCCAATCGCATTCTTTACATGCACTTTTTACCATATCATAAAGAGTTTGAGTCGTTCGAAGAACGAGTTAATAACCTAATTCGCAAGTATAAGGGTATCGATATTGTTCCAGCGAATATGGCGAAGAATATAATTTTAGAAGCATCATGGATGTTCATTCTAGCAGTTTATTCCGGTGTCGCATTTAACTGTAGTGATTCAAGCAGTCTATCTGCATTGGATAGATTTTCAATAGCAAACACAAACCACAGAATCCAAAACCTGATTATGTCAGAAACGGCAGATAGTACATATGGGTTTATAAGCAAATCTATAAAACTCTTTGAATCAAATGACGATGTACTTCAAAAATATCTGGTTCAATGTGTAGCCGAGATTCACCTTATCAAACATAAAAGCATTAAATCAGCGGAAATGCACCGTCTAAACAGCAAGGTGTTTCAAGCAAAAAAACAGTCAATATTGCAAAAAAAGCGTGGTAGATACAGCCGCGACTAATCAAAATAAACGATAATACCTGCTTTCTATGTCCATGCAGGACAGTTGACTTTCCCAAAGTTCGATATGAATCTCAGTGCAGTTAGCTCCAGACGAGCGGATTCTCCACACAACGGTAAGCACTTCGAGCTGTATTACCCCCGCCATTCCTTAACACCGTTTATATTATTGTGTTGATTCATTCGATCCTAGGATTATTTAGCCATGTCAGGGAGTTGCTGATCGCCTATTAATACTGTATCCTGTTACTCGTCAACAGTAGAAATAGCGAGGAAGTCATTTCAACTTCCCCGCTATTTCTACTGTTACCGCAAATACGTTCTTCACAATATAAAGAGTTCGTATTTGCGTGTCGTGGTGGGCCCTCAGGGATTCGAACCCGGGACCGCCCGGTTATGAGCCGGATGCTCTGACCAGCTGAGCTAAGGGCCCGCATGTTGCTTTGCAATTCGATGGTTGGCTTTGCAAACCCGCGGCTGACGCTTAGATGATGTCGGGAGTTTTGTTAGGCGGTTCTTTGCTAAGCGAGACAAATCGATGCAACAAGTATATTATACACAGCAACGGGAAAAAATCAATAGCCAGTTTTTTGCCGCCCTCCATGTACGCCCAGCGCGGGGAAGGGCGCACATTCCGGTTGCCATTATGATGTGCATACTCATTTACTGGATAGCCAGAATGCGTTTTGCCTACTAATATTATACTCTAAGTTTTTTGTGCCTGTACTCAGGCAAAAAAATGTAGAAAAGAGTGTAGAAAGCTTGGCGAGTTGATGAAAAGTTTGGATAATGCGTTTGAAATTTAGCTTTTTTTTGAGAAGTTCTACTTGCAAAAGGCAAGCATTCTGCTATAATATGGGCGCGGCGGCGCAATGCTAGCCGCGAAGACGATTGAAGAATAATTGGAGGTATGGAAGATGAGGAAAGTAATAGCCCTGGCGCTTGTGCTGATGATTGGAGTTGCCTTGCTTGCAGCGTGCGGCGGCCCCTCGCTAAAGGGCACGTTCGTGAACCCGGACGACAGCGGTGATTATATTGTGCTGAAGTCGGGGGGCAAAGCTACGGTACACTCGGGAAGCATTGACTTCAGCGGAAAGTATACGGTCGAGGGTGACAAACTCGTCGTTACAATATCTTTCCTGGGCATTGAGTCTGATACAGACTACATCATCAGCGACAATGAGACGAAGCTTATCGAGCAAACCTGGATGGAGACGGTATATATCAAGAAGTAACCGAGTGAGCATTTTTCGCAGATAACGCAAGGTTTGAGCGGCGCGTCACGCCGAAAGGTGTGTCGCGCTGCGGCGTGTCAAGTTCGAATCCCGCCCCCTGCGCGCGCAAGACCATAAGAACCACACAAGCAAAATAGCAAGAACTGTTGCAAACGCCGCGAAAACGTGGTATATTTTGCTTGCTGCGACGCAAGGAAGGAGTTTGATAGGTATGAAAAGTGAATTTGTCCCGCTTGAGAAACGCTCAAAGCGGGAACAGCGCGAGTACTATGCTTCCCGCCGGAAAACCTGGGGCGGAATCGATCCGGTCACACGGAAACCGCCGAATCCGAGAGCGTATACCCGCAAGAAAGCCGGACGACGGTACGAGCATGAACCGTCTCCGGTTTTTTCATTTTTCTTACTATGGAAAAGCAGGCTGAAGCCGAACCGGCGGGGTTCGATTCCCGACTGCCTAAGCGCAAAAGTCGTGAGAAACAGCCTTGCGATACTACTATGCGTAGTGCTCCTGTCTGCGGCTGCATCAGGCTGCGTATCGCGCACGGAGCCGAAAACGGAGACGAGGCCCTTCGTGGACTCGGTCGGGCGTGAAGTCATGATTCCGCTGCATGTCGACAGGATAGCCGCTTCAGGTTCTTACGCGCAGATGATCCTGTATACGCTATGCCCGGAAAAACTGATGGGCCTTTCCGAGAGCTTCTCAAAAGTGCAAAAGAAGTATATAGAAGAACAGTACCATGACCTGCCGGTGTTCGGGAGGCTTTACGGCAGCTCCGGAACCTACAACCTTGAGGCGGTTATGAAGGCAGCTCCGGATGTAATTATCGACATGGGCGAAGTCAAGCCGGGGATTGCTGAGAATCTGGACTCCATACAGTCGCGCACGGGGATTCCCGTCTTGTTCATCCAAGCCACAATGGATACGATTGCGGAGGCATACGACAAGCTGGGGGAGATTGCGCAAGCAGGCGAGCGCGCCGCATTATTATCCGGATACATACGCGATGTACTGGACTTTGCGCGGGATACGAGAAACGGCATCGCGGAAGATAGCCGTCCCGGGGTTATGTACTCGCAGGGAGAGTATGGCAACGAGGTCAACGGTAAAGGTTCGATCCATTCCGAGGTTCTGGACATCGTGGGCGTGCGAAATGCTGCGGACATGGATAGCATATTGTCCTCCGGCGGCGATGAGGTCTCAATGGAGCAGATTATGATCTGGAACCCCGAAATCCTCATCCTGGCTCCTGACAGTAATTACGCATATATATATAATGATAAGTTATGGGCGCAGGTTGACGCCGTCAAGAACCGCAGGGTGTACGAGGTTCCCATCGGGCCGTATAACTGGCTTGACAGGCCGCCGTCGGTGCAGCGGATTATGGGGATACTGTGGCTTGGGAACTTGATTTACCCGGAGTTCTACGATTTTGATATCGTCGACAAGACCAGGGAGTTCTACAGGCTCTTCTTCAGATACGAGCTGAGCGCGGACGAAGCTGCGGAGCTGCTTGCCAACGCAAGGTGAGGTATGATACAATGGCTGCGAACAGCCATTATAGTTTACATCTGGAAGGGATCAGTAGCATATGAGCAATGATCAACGCCACTTTCTGGCGGGGCGCAAGGTGCTGGAAATGGTAGCTAACGCAGTCGTCGGAAAAGACTCTGTCATACTCCAGGTCTTCCTCGCGATACTGGCCAGGGGGCACATCCTTTTGGAGGACATACCGGGAGTCGGGAAGACGACTCTTGCCCTCGCATTCTCAAAAGCGCTGAACCTTGACTACAGCCGGATGCAGTTCACGCCGGATGTGCTGCCGTCAGACGTGACAGGATTCACTATATATAACAAAGACTCCGGTGCTATGGAGTACACAAAAGGCGCAGTTATATGCAACCTGTTCCTTGCCGATGAACTCAACCGCGCGACCAGCAGGACGCAATCGGCTTTGCTTGAAGCTATGGAAGAGGGGCAGGTAACCGTAGACGGAGTGTCCCATCAAATACCGGAACCTTTCACAGTCATCGCGACGCAAAACCCGGTCGGCGCCGCAGGAACTCAGTTGCTGCCGGACTCTCAGATGGATCGCTTCATGATACGACTCTCCATGGGCTTCCCAAGCCATGAGGACGAGGTCGTGCTGCTCAAGCGCAAGCAGGAAATTGACCTGCTGGACAGGGTAGAGCCTGTACTTGACAGCAGAGGCCTTGTTTTCATGCGCGCGGAAGTCGACAGCGTACACGTCCACCCGGAGATATATGACTATGTCGTATCGCTGGTTGGGGCGACGCGCATACATCCGGACGTACTGTCGGGAGCCAGCCCGCGCGCGTCTATAGCGCTGATAGCGATAACGAAGGCGCTTGCGTACCTGCAGGGGAGGGATTTCGTAATACCGAAGGATATCGCGCACTTGTTCTTCATAACGCTGGGCCACAGGCTGCTCCTGAAACCCGAGTCCGAGAACGCGGGGGTCACAAGCGAGCAGATCCTCAACGGGCTTATCCATAGTGTCCGCGCGCCTAAAGTGGGATAAAGCGCTTATGTGGACGAACAGAGTCTTCTACATTATGCTTCTGGCGCTTTCCGCGCTTTTCTTTATCCTTTACCCGCATTGGTTCGCGTGGTACTTACTCGTCGTGCTGGTCCTGATAGCGCCGTTCGACTGCCTGATAAGCCTGCCGGGTATACTGACACGTAAGCTCTCGCTCTCTTTGCCATACACTCTGGAGCAGGGGGAGGCAGGCGAAGTCGCCGTAACAGTAGCATCAGGCAGGCTGCGATTGCCGTCGGGGCCGCTAAAGATGCGCTTCCGCGTAAAGGGGCCGGAGAGGGAGGTGTCTGTACGCGTCCGGTGCACGGGTGAAACGGGCGCGCAGGCCGGGTTCCCGATTGATACGACGCATAGCGGCGTTGTACGCTGTAGGCTGAGGCGTTTTATCGGCATCGGCGTGCTCGGCATTGTAACTGCCCCCGTACCGGTGCGATGGGGCGGATCGGTCCTGATACTGCCAAGGCCGGTCAAGCCTGCGCGGGCCGTATCGCTGCCGAGGGCAATTAAGCTGCTGCCGAAACCGGGGGGCGGGTTCTCCGAGGATCACGATTTGCGGCCGTATCGGATTGGCGATCCTGTGAGGACTGTGCACTGGAAACTGTCGGCAAAGCATGATTCGCTGATAGTCAGGGAACCGCTGTCGCCTCCGCGGCACAGCAGGTTGATACAAACAAGCCCCTGGAGCAGCGTGAAGGAGCAGGACGAGATAATCGGGCGCTTCAGGTGGGTCTCCGCGTACCTGTTGGAGCAGGGGTTGCCGCACTACGTCAGGTTCGGAGAGGACAGCAATATCGTTGAGATCACCAGAACGGAAGACATAGTCGAGTGCCTGTATGATATACTCGGAGGAACTCCGGCAGATGCCCGCAAGCAAGTGCGCGCGCCGGGGCGATTTACGTGGATATACGAAATCAACGCGGTGAGCTAGTGCCGTGTAACATCTAAAAGCTTACAAAAATTGCGGTGTATTTTTTCGGTAATCAAGGCGAAAGGCCGAAGGAATACCCTAGGTATTTCAAGGACTTTCAACGCAGAGTAACGGAAAAAAACATCGTAAGAATGTAAACTTTTAGATGTTACAGGGTACTAGTAGCGGGAGTTTTGTCCAAGGCTCCAAGGTACCAATAACATGTATTGCCTGACTGCGGTTAATATGCGCGGGAAGGCCGGGTGGTGAGCATGAGCGATTATGTAGCGCCGGTGCAAAAACGGGCAGCGATCTTCGAAGCGCGCTTCTTCAGTTGGGCGGGCAGCCTGCTGATTATTCTTCTCGCGCTTTTTTGCGTCCTGGGAGCGCTGACCAGCGCGTTCGACTTCAGCGTAAGTACGGCCGGAATACTGCCCGTCTGGGCGATAGCGGCGGTGGCGCTATCCGCGCTCGTCACTTTGTTTAGGCTTAAGGGATTGCTCATCTTCCTGCCTCCGGCATTAGTTGTTCTGTACTACAGGTTCCCGGAAATCCAGCAAGGCGCGAAAACGCTGATATTCATACTGACAAACGAGTTCAACAAGTACCTCGGCATCAAAGTGCTCTTTCAGGGGGTGGTGTCCTCCGCGCAGGAACGCACGGCGTTCTTTGCCGCCTTAGGCGTCGCGATAATGATACCTTTATCGGCGGCAGTGTGCCTGAGGCGCAGTTGCGTGGCTACGATACTTATCACGCTCCCTTTCGTTTTGCCGACAGTCGCGCTCAACGACAGCCCGCCGAATCCGGTGTACCTAGTCGGGCTAATGGCAATCTACCTTACGCTATTGCTGAGCAGCGCGTTTCACCCGGATGACTACGAAAAGAGAAAACGCGCAGTCGTAAGCGCTCTCGCCCTTGCAGCGGTTCTGCTCGGCGTCGCGTATTTGGTCGCGCCGGGCAAAGATTACAACAAAGGAGAAATCATCACCGGGTTTGAACGCAGGATAAGGCGGCTCACATCGAAAAAATCAGGCATCCCCATTCCCGGGACGGGCTGGCCGCAGATCGCGGTTGCCGGTGGCTGGAGTTTTGATACCGATACTGTAGAAGTTGCCGCTGCCGGCTCGCGCGCCATAACGAATGAAGAGCTGCTTAACGTCGTCTCGACGCGCGCAGGCACTTTCTATCTGCGCGGCTACTCTATGCGCCTGTTTGACGGGCGCGCCTGGTACCAGAACGCGGACGCGCAGATCCAAAGAGAAGAAGAAGCGATGAGGACGCCCGCGCGAATCGCTCAGTTATATCAAACATTATTGCCCGACGGCGTCCGGGGGGACGCAAGCATGCTTGTCATAATATCGGCAGACAGCTCGAATCTTCGCTATATGCCGTATTACACGCTCGAAAGCGTACATGCGGAGTCCACGCAGGGCAGGGTGATCAACGATAGCACCGTGGCCGCAGGCGGCGATGATTGGACCGTTATCACCGACAGGTCAAAGTTCTTCTTTTCCCCGTCGGACATCCCCAAAGCGGCGGCAGAGCTGCCGCCCGGCGTTTTCAAGCCCGACCTTGCCGGGTACAATCTGGCCGCGCAGCTTTTTTTCACCCAGATTGACACGACGACAGCGGCGAAACTGAAGCAACTGGCCGCGCAGGCCGGCATTGAAGCAGGGGCTGACCGCGCCGAAACAACGGAGAAAGTTGCGATGTACATATCGTCTTCAGCGCAATACTCTTTATCGCCCCCGGTAACGCCGGAGAAAGAGGAATTCACGCTATACTTCCTCCAGACTGCCAGGGAAGGATACTGCATTCATTTTGCGACAGCAGCGACAATGATGCTGCGGGCACTTGAAATTCCCGCGCGTTTCACATGCGGCTTTGTCGTCGATATAGCAGAGAGCGACGTGGGCAAAGCGGTGTCGGTCACGGACAGCGGCGCGCATGCCTGGGTGGAAGTGTATTATGACGACATCGGATGGATTCCGCTTGAGGTATCACCGGCGTCGCCTGTCGGCGAGCTGCCTTCAAGGACGCCGTATGTATCGGTTGAGGCCGAAAACCCTGAAGACGAAATGGCTCCCGAAAGATATGACCCGATGCGGGAGCTGATGGAGCAGATGCAAAGGGAACTGGAGATGAGCCAGCAAAACAGCGCAGGCGCCGGCGCGGGAGGCGGCCGGGGAGTGGGTCGAAACGTCAACCGACCCATGGTGGCTCTGATCAGCGCCGCTGCGCTAATAGCGGTGATCCTTCTTAGACGCTGGGCACAGCGGGGAAGAAGGCAAAGATTGTTCATGCAGGTGGATACGAATGAAGCTGTAATCAGCGTATGGAAGTATATCACGCGGCTGCAGCGGAAGGCTCCTCAGCCGGAGGAGATTGAAGACATCGCGCTCAAAGCGAGGTTCAGCGCGCACAAGCTAACGGAGGAGGAGCGGGGCGAAGCTGTCCGGTACGCCGAGGCCGCATCGGAGGACAAGAGGCTCCGAAGCAAGTTTTTCGAGCGGCTGTACCTGAAGTATGTCCTCGCTTTGATTTAACATTAATGTTGCAATGAAAGGGGTTTTTATTTCTATGAACAATGCGTACGGATGCGCGACATGTCCCAGCGCAGACAAGAAACTCGAAGCATTCATAGCAGAGCTGCCTGTGGAAACCTCGCACCATCGGGTAGAATCTCAGGAGACGAAGTGCGCCTTCGGGCTGCAGGGGGTGTGCTGCCGCCTGTGCGCGAACGGCCCTTGCCGCATATCGCCCGACTCGCCGAGAGGCATCTGCGGAGCGGACGCCGACACGATGGTCGCGCGAAACTTCCTAAGGGCAGTCGCGGCAGGCTCGGGGTGCTATATCCACGTCGTAGAGAACACAGCGCGGAACCTGAGAGGCACGGCGCGCAGCGGGGGGGCGATCAAGGGCGCAGCCGCGCTGGAGAGGCTTGGCAAGAAGTTTGGCATCGTGGAGGCAGATCAGCATAAACTCGCAGAAAAAGTCGCCGACGCAGTGCTGGAGGACTTGTACAAACCTGCGGATGAGCGCATGAAACTGACGGAGAAGGTAGCGTACCCGCCCAGGTACAAGAGATGGGAGGAACTCGGAATCTTGCCGGGGGGAGCGAAGGCGGAAGTGTTCGAGGGGGTTGTGAAAACATCAACGAACCTGAACTCAAACCCGGTGGACATGCTTCTCAACGCGCTGCGCCTTGGCATATCGACGGGGATATACGGGCTGACCCTGACGAACCTGCTCAACGACGTCATGCTGGGCGAACCCGAGATCCGATTCGCGCCTGTCGGGCTGCGCGTCATCGACCCGGAATACATAAACGTAATGATAACAGGGCACCAGCATTCCATGTTCGTGCACCTGCAGGACGAGCTGGCGTCGCCGGAAGCGACGGAAATGGCGAAAGCTGCCGGCGCGAAAGGGTTCAAGCTTGTCGGCTGCACCTGCGTCGGGCAGGACCTCCAGTTGCGCGGCGCCCATTACACGGACATCTTCAACGGCCACGGCGGCAATAACTTCACCAGCGAAGCGATCCTCGCGACGGGCGCCATCGACGCGGTTCTGTCTGAGTTCAACTGCACGCTGCCCGGTATCGAGACAGTATGCGACGAGTACCGGATCAAACAGGTTTGCATAGACAGCGTCGCCCTGAAGAAGAACGCGCAGCTCAAGCAGTTCACCTTTGAGGGCAGGGAAGCGATAAGCGCGCAGATCATAGACGAGATAGTCGCTTCTTACAAGGATCGCAGGGATAAGGTGAAGCTGAACCTCCTGCCGGACCACGGCAACGACAACACTCTGACAGGCGTCAGCGAGGTTTCGCTCAAAGAATTCCTGGGCGGCTCGTTCTCGCCGCTGATAGACTTGATAGCGTCCGGGAAAATAAAGGGAGTCGCGGGAGTCGTCGGCTGCTCCAGCCTGTACGGGGCAGGGCATGACGTCCTGACCGTAGACCTTGTCAAAGAACTGATAGCGCGCGATATAATCGTCCTGACAGCAGGCTGCAGCTCCGGCGGAATCGAAAACGTCGGCCTGATGACCCCCGAAGCTGCTGAACTCGCGGGGCCGAGCCTCAGGGAGGTCTGCAAGTCGCTGGGAATCCCGCCGGTACTGAACTTCGGGCCGTGCCTTGCGATAGGGAGGCTCGAAATAGTCGCGACGGAGCTTGCGGAAGCGCTGGGAATTGATATGCCGCAGTTGCCGCTGGTCCTGTCCGCGCCGCAGTGGCTCGAAGAGCAGGCTCTCGCGGATGGCGCATTCGGGCTTGCGCTGGGGCTGCCTTTGCACCTTGGCCTACCGCCTTTCGTCACAGGGAGCCCGGTCGCCGTTGAAGTGCTGACATCAAGCATGAAAGAGCTTACGGGCGGCCAGGTTATTATCGACCCGGACGCCAAGTCGGCGGCGGATACGCTCGAAGGTATTATCGTGGCAAAAAGGGAGAGCCTGGGCCTCCCGAACCGGAAGTGAGGGGCGACGCTGCGTGAAAAGAATAATGATAGATACGGATAAGTGCGACGGTTGCATGAATTGCTCCGCGGCCTGCATGCAGTCGCACCGCAAAGACGAGGGGAGCATATATACCCTCAATCTGAGCGACCCCGCAAACGAGTCGCGCAACTACATAGCGCGCGACGGCGCGGGCGGCTATATACCGGTCTTCTGCCGCCATTGCGACGACCCTGAGTGCGTCATGTCGTGCATGAGCGGCGCCATGGCAAAGTACGCGGCGACGGGGATGGTGCTGTACGACGAGGAAAAATGCGGCGAATGCTTCATGTGCGTGATGAACTGCCCCTTTGGCGTGCTGAAACCGGATCGGGCGACTCACAGCAGGATAATAAAGTGCGATTTTTGCGCCGAGGACGAACTCGGGCCCAACTGCGTGCGCATGTGCCCTAAAAAAGCGATACACATCGAGGAGGTGGCCGTGCTGTGAAACATGTGATCATCGGGGTCGGAGCGGCCGGAATCGCGGCCGCAAGGACGATAGTCGCGCACAAACCCGGCGATGAGGTCATAATGATTTCCGAAGACGAGATCGTCGCCTCGCGCTGTATGCTGCATAAGTACATAAGCGGGGAGAGGGAGGCGGAGACGCTCGACTTCGCCCCGGACGGGTTTTTTGAAAACGAAAACGTCGAATGGCTCGGCGGGATAAGCGTCACAGGGATAGACGCCTCCGCCGGGAAAGTCAAATGCGCCGGTTTTGATGTGGGTTATGACAAACTGCTCATCGCCACGGGTTCGCTCAGCTCCATACCGCCGGTCGGCGCGCTCCGCACTGCAAAGAATGTGTTCGGGCTCAGGCATTTCACAGACGCGAAAGCCATTCGTGAGGCTGCGGGCGCAGCGGAGAAGATCGTGATTATCGGAGGGGGGCTCGTGGGGCTGGACGCCGCATACGCCCTGCATGAGCTGAGAAAGGACATATCGATCGTCGACATTGCGAAAAGGATACTTACGATAAACCTCGACGAGAAAGCAGCCGGCGAATACGAAAGCCGCTTCGCGGAGGCAGGGTGCAAGTTTTACCTCGGCCTGGGCGTGTCCGATACGAAAGTTGATGAGAGCGGCGATATCACGGCGATCGTCTTGAGCGACGATACGGTCCTGCCCTGCGATATGGTAATCGTCGCCGCAGGCGTGCGGCCGGCGACTGCTCTTGTAGAGGGCAGCGGCATTGAGTGCGAGAGAGCGATAAAGGTCGACGAACGGCTCGCGACAAGCTGCGCGGGAGTTTACGCGGCCGGAGACGCGGCCGGTCTTTCCGGGATCTGGCCAAACGCGATGCGCCAGGGTACGGTGGCAGCACTGAATATGTGCGGCGTGGAGTCACAGTACACGGATACTTTCGCGGTAAAGAATACTGTGAACTTCTTCGGGCTCGTCACCTTGTCCGTCGGAGCGCTTGAGCCGGAGGAGGGGGATACTGTTATCACGCAGGAGGATCGCGGGACTTACAAGAAGTTCATACTTCGCGATGGTTGCGTGGCGGGCGTTATCTTGCAGGGAGATATAAAGTACAGCGGGTTCTGGCAGTACCTTATCAAGAATCGCATCAAAGTCGACTGTATTGGCAAGCCGATATGGAAACTGTCATACGCTGACTTCTGCAAGCTGAGCGAAACAGGGGAGTACATCTGGTAGGAGATTGTCGGCAACACACAAAAGAGGTTGAGTCTCATTTTGAGACTCAACCTCTTTCTGATGGTCAGCTATCCATTCAAACAGCGAAAAACAACACTCGTCATGGTCAGTTATCCATTCAAACGGTGAAAAACAACACTCGTCATTGCGGCCTCCGAGCCGCAATCCCGCCCCCTAGACGTAACTATTTGGTGCCGAAGATCCTGTCGCCGGCGTCGCCGAGGCCGGGGACGATGTAGCCATGGCTGTTGAGGTGGCTGTCCACGGCGCAAGTGTATACGCTGACGTCGGGGTGGTCGCTGCTGACCTTTTCCACGCCCTGAGGAGCCGAGAGGATAGTCAGGAGCTTGATCGACTTCGCGCCTGCCTGTTTGAGATAGTCAGCGGCGGCGGAAGCAGTGCCTCCGGTTGCGAGCATAGGATCGAGTATGAAACAGTCGCGCTCCATTGTGTCTGGGGGCAGTTTGCAGTAGTACTCGACCGGCTGCAGAGTATCAGGATCCCGGTAGAGCCCGATATGCGCGACTTTCGCCGAAGGGACCAGGCTGAGGACTCCGTCAACCATGCCCAGCCCCGCGCGCAGTATAGGCACGAGAGCCAGCTTCTTCCCCTCGAGCGACATCCCTGTCGCTTCCGCTACGGGAGTCGATACCGCGACGCTCTCGAGGGTGAGGTCGCGCATCGCCTCGTAGCACATGAGCATGGATATCTCGCCGACTACTTCACGGAAGATTTTTACGCCTGTGCCCTTGTCGCGCAAAATAGTGAGCTTATGCTGGATTAGCGGATGGGTGAGTACAGTCAGCGGCATGTCTTTGTCCTTTCGTTATGGCACAACGCTCGTGTCTCCAATATTAATGGTTAGCGTATCTTTGATATTCGAAGCGCCTGCCTCCGCGCTCGTTGCGGTGATGATTACAGTACCTTCCCCAATGAAAACTATATAGCCGCTGGCAGTGATCGCAGCGCAGTCCAATGTATTGTCGTTCTGTGACCAAACGACCTCTTTGTTATCGGCATTGTCTGGTTTCACTACCGCACCGAGCTGTATGAAGGTGTCACTGGCGAGATCGATAGAGAGCTGCTTGTTTGTTATGGTAAAGCCTGTCGGTACTGTAATCGTTATCTCTGATGGCGGGATCTTCGCTGCCTTTACTGACAAGTTCACCGAGCGGGTTATCGTACCCAGGTACTTGTCCTTGTTCCACGAAGCAGTCACGCTGATCGAAGCTGTGAGGTCGGTCGTCCCCTTGTTCTCGCTGGAAACCAGGACAGCGGACCATGAGGAAGTCACGGCCGGAGTTCCGACTGAGGCTGCGTTGCTGTTGCCTGACCGCCATGAGTAATCGACGACGCTGCCAAGGCTGCTGACATACGCCCTGGCTGTAGTAGACGTTCTATCAAGGGGGAGAGCCGCGCTCGACTCAATCTCCGGTTTATCAAGCGCTGCAGTCATCTCGATGATGTTAATGATTACGCTGTGCGTAATGCGGTTGTTCGGGCTCAGCTCCACAGTTGCGGTGACTGTGACCATACCCGTGTTGCTCCCCGCAGTTACGACACCGTCGGAGCCCACGGTAGCGCCGTTGCTGCATTCCCAGATTATGCCGACTCCGGGCAGGCCGGCGTCAGCGATGATTGCCAACGTATCCCTGGTACCCATAACCAGTTCGTAGTCGCTGGTCTCGTTGTGTACCGAAACGGGCGTCAGCCTGCTTGAGGAGTACCTGAGAGACAAGCTCGAAGCGAAGACGGTATCGACCAGAACCGGAATCGTGAACACATTCCCGCTGGAGTTACAGGTGACGACGATTTCCGCGTCGCCCGCATAGCGGCCGGTTACATAGACGGTTGTGCCGCTGGTGGTAAGCGTCATAACGTATGTATTCGAAGATGTCACCGTATACGACTCGGTATACCCCGAAGGCGATATGCTGAGCATTACTGTCGCCGTAGTGTTAGGGCTGACAGTAATTATTGACGAGGTGCCGGGAGTCCCTGATACATTCAGTTGCGTGGCGGTCACGCCTGTGATCTCTCTGAGCGAACCGAACATATATGTCAGGTAGTTGCGGTATGTCCCTGAGTGGCCGCCGGAGAAGCCCGCTCCAAAGACCGTGACGTTGGAAGCGAGGATATTCGAGCGCATCGTCGCGGTGCCGACCATCTTGTGGAAAAACCCGATGGCGTCGTTATCACCGGCAAGGACATTTCCGGCCGTGAACGCGCTCCTGTCAAAGCCGCTGTCCGCAGCGCGCTGCTGCAGGGAACGGCCGTTCCTCGAGGTTGTGCTTAAGAAATTGTACTGCCCCATCTCCTCGCTGTGGTCGCGCGACGGCTGCCCGAGCCGGTCGGTCCACTCCAGGACAGTCCTGCTGTTGCGCTGCCTGAAAGCGTTGACGAGTTCATAGACCAACTGCTCCTGCCCGTCGGAGTATAAGGAGCGGGCGCCACTTATCAGGACCGTGGAGTCGCTGATCATAATTGCGTACTGGGTAGAGCCGTCGGTGTACGAAACCGCGTTTACGCCGCTGAGGGCATTGGCCTGCGATACAGACATCACCGAGCCGGAGTTGTTCCTGAGCTGGCTCGATACGCCGTTCGCCATGGAGTACACGGCTGAAGCCATGCCGCTCGTGAAGGCGACCGCTATGAAGTTGCCGTAGTTGTTGTGGTATATCTGCCATATCTCGTCGCTGCCGGCCTGAATGGAACGGTTCGGGGAACCCAGAAGCGCGGAGACTCTTGAGGGGTCCATCCCGAACGATACGCCATGCAGCATCACGCCCCTGCCGTAAGCGGGGTTGATAACATTGAGCGTAAATGTCTTCACGCGGGTCATTGAACCGTTTGCGATGACAGCGGTCAGCGTCACTTTGTTGGACTCGCTGCCGCCGGGGACCGTCACATTGCCTGTGTTGGCGATTACGCCTGTGTTTGAGGAGCTCCATGTAACCGGCAGAGCCAGAACCTTGCCCGGGAGCCCTATCCGGCCTGTGACGGAGTCCGCGCTGTCCCCTCCGTTGATATATAATATATTCAGCGCGTTATATGCATTATCCAGGAGTAACTGGTCGCCGGAAAGCTGGGTAGTGCGCAGCGTGAAAGTCTTTGTGCGGGTCTGCCCGCTCAGGCGGATCGTCGCGGTCAATGTCACGGTCTGCGCGCTGTTGGATGTGTTTACGGCGCCGGTTTGGCTGATCACTGCGTTGTTGCTGCTCATCCAGGTGACGGTCGCTCCGCCGGTACTGTAGGCGGGTAGCGTTACGTTGCGCGAGACCCCGTCCGCAGTATCGCCATAAGCGTAGCCGATGTTGACCCGCCGCTCCGCAAGGTCAAGAAGCTGAGAAGTCGTCATGCCGGCAGTGATGAAGCGTTCCATGCGGTTGAAACTGCGGATTACCACAGCCATGCATTCCTGGGAACTCATGCTCGACTTGGGGTTGAAGTAGTTTTTGTCGTCCCCGCGCATCATGTCGTTTGCCAGAGCGAGCCTTACCGCTTCCATTGCATAGTCGGCTATCATGTCAACGTCATTGTACGGCAACGTCTGCGCGGGGGAGTTTAGAAGGCCTTTCCCCAGGTCCCTTTCCATGAGCCTTATTGCGCGCATCATCATCACGCACAACTGCTGGCGCTCGACGTAATCATCGGGCGCGAACCTCGTAGACGTGACTCCGTTAATGACTCCGTATTGCCATGCTTTGAGGACATAAATGCTGTCGCTGTCATAGAACGGGTTTTGCTGGGGCATAGGCAGAACCCTGCCCAGCGTTTTCTCAATGAGAATTACCACGATTTCGCAGAACTCGTCACGTGTGAGGTAAGCGTGAAAATTCCGCGCCGCGCTTGAGGAGAGAAGCCCGGTTGTGTTCGCCTCGTTCATCTCAGGCACAGCCCAATCTGACGGCATCTGAGCCGCAAGTGCGCCCGGAACCAGCGATGTGAAGAGAATAATCAGCATTGCCGCAGCTGCTATCAGACGTTTGTGCTTCATATATAGCTCATCCCTTCCATGCAATCCGCCTACTTGCGGCGGACAGCGAAAAATTGTAATGAAACTTTCTTTTTTAACTTATGGCAATCGTATTTGCCGCCAGTATATCACAAATCAACGGCGTGATACAACTTTATATTTACCCAACAGGTTGGGCGAAGTCCCCCCTGGTTGCTGTTCACGGGGTATCATAATAATAACCAAAAGGCCTCGTCATTGCGGACTTGATCCGTCGCGCCAACCATTATGATAATCAATCGTCTATCTGCGCGCCGCCGGCCCACGCGGCGCCGGCAAGATCTCTGCCCAACTCGCATGTATAATTAAGCTCGATCACGTCGCCGGGCTGCAACTGATAGCGTGATGAGCCATAGTTGGGGTACCAGCCGTTGACGCAGTACATCCAGCCGGAAAGCTCGCCTGCGTCGAACTCGTAGATGTTGTTGATCGCCTCGAGATAAGCGGAGTTGTAAATAGGCGTATTGCGGAAAGTCATGTGGATGCCTGCGAGCCGCATCTCCCTTTGAAGCACGTTGAACACGCTCTCGCCTTCGTATGCGGTCACCTTCGTTGCGGGGAAGATCACTCCGTCTGCGGGTACGAGCTCATGTTTCTCCTTGCCCAGCAGTGACATCTTCCCAAGTAACGTGACGCAGCGGACGCTAAGCGTCACAGTAAAAGAGCCGTCTTCAGCTACAGTTTCCTGCGGTCCGTTCGGAGTTGTACTCACGTTCGACGCCGGGTCAGTATTGTTCCCCTCGTCCTCTCCCGCAGGAGTGGTCTCGGCCGTGAGCGACGGCTCGGTTGCGGAGGCTGAGGGCGTGGGCGGCAGTTCAGCCGTTCCTTCATTGGAGGCGCTGTCCTCAGGAACGTGCCCCGGCGCCGGTTCGCCTGATGGCTGCGCCTCCCCGCCTGATGGCTGTTCGCCGCCGGACGGCGGTTCACCGTCATCGGAGGTGTTGCCCGACGGGCCGGACTGCTGCGCCTGAGCCGGCGAGTTATCGGACGTCGCGTTTGGCGCACCGGAAGGAGCTGTCGTGGCAGGGGAGGGTGAGATCGACTCGCTGCCGGGCAAGCCGGGCTGGGCAGTCGAGTCCGTTTCCTGATTGTCTGCTGTCTGAGCGGCGACAACAGTTGAGGCATCATTGCCGCTCTTGTCGTATCTCCCGCCATAGAACCAGGCGACAGCCAGTAAAGCGATTATTACTACCGCCGCGATTATCTTGTACTTATGTTTCTTCATAATAGTTCAAGCAGATTTGTCCAAGGCTCCTTGCCTGTCAGACTGAAATTTCGAACTTTGCGATATAGTCCTCCTGGACGTCGAACGGCATATGCGTGAAGTAGGCGGAGAATCCCGCGATACGCACGATAAGGTCCTGATAATCCTGCGGATTCTTCTGCGCGGCGCGCATCACCGCAGTATCCGCGATCGTAAAGCAGAACTGCAGGCCGCCCATATCGAAGTAGGACTCGATGAGCTCGCGAACCTTTGCTGTGGACTCTTCGTTCCTGACTGAGTTGGCATCCATGCGGATGTTTATCGCGCCGCCGCACCTCAGCTTGCTCCAGGGCATCTTTGAGACGCTTTTGACGTATGACAGAGGGCCGTTCTTCACGACATCCTGGCGCGGGTCGTTCGCCGGAGACAGAGTTTCGCCTGTCTTTCTGCCGTCGGGCGTCGCCCAAACGCGTTTGCCCGAGCCCACCCAGTAAAGGTCCAGCCCGCCGGTGTTTATAGTGCCGTGATGCGGCCCCTCTTTTGAGTTGAGGTAATCGACGGCGAGGTTTGTGAACCATTCCACCATGTTGTCCGGATCGTCGAGATCGTTGCCGTAGAAGGGAACCTCGTTGAGGATCCGCTGGCGGAGCAGTTCGTGCCCTTCCCAGTTTGCGCAGATCGCGTCATACAGCTCGCGGGTCGATACCGTCTTATCGTCGAAACAGAGCTTTTTGATGACCGTCAGGCTGTCGCCGATGGTTCCGATTGCGTTAATCATATGGCCCATTCCTGTGTATTTTGCCCCGCCCCATGTAACGTCCTTTCCGGACTCCATGCATCCATCCAGCATGACGGAGGCAGAAAGGCAAGGCCACGCGGCGTCAAACGTGAGAGCAGCGAACTGATACATTCTTGCTCCAAAGTCGACGCTGTATTTGATTTGCCGCTCGTATTCGGCCTGGAGCTCCTCGAATGACTCGTACTCATAGAGCTTCTTGCACGGAAGCCGGCCATGCGCGCCGGTCATGGGGTCTACGTTGCCGTGTATGACAGTGTTAAGCAGACCGAGCAGGCTGCCCATGCCGCCGAACATCCCGCAGTTTGCTGACATCGACCACTCCATGCCGGTTATGCCGGGTTCGACGCAGCCGAAGACGCCGTATCTCCTGGCGTCCGCGAGCGGTATGCCCCTGCTCATCATTGCGGGGATAACGACGGCGTCGTTGTTGAACTGCGGCAGGCCGCCCGATACTTTGCTGCAGGCTATGCCGATCTCCCAGATGCGGTCCGGAGTATCCTTGTTGATTCGCAGCGCGAGGCTCGGTTCAGCGATGTGCAGGCGGTAGTATGATAAAAGCAGCATCTCTGTTGCGAGGTTGTACGTGCCGTTCCCCTCGGCGTCCATACCGCCCAGCGTGACAAGCATTCCGGCAGCGATGTTCTGCATGCCGCCCTGGAGGTCGAACATCGTCTTGCCGTTTTTGTGCGCCTCGATTAGCTGGTCGTTATTCGGTTTCGGGAACATGATGATTTGATTTCCGAGTTGCAGGATGAACGCGTCGCACAGCTCCTGTGCCTGCTCGTGCGTCAATGCGCCTGTTTTGATATCATTCTCAAGAAGGCCTCCGAGGAAGCCGTCCGTAAGGGCGGGGGAGTCCGCCCAGTGCGTCCCGTCTGCTGTCAGCAGATTCTGATAGAAAAGAATGACCTGCATGCCTTCCCAAAGGCTCCTGGCGGGGTTCTCGATGATCCAGTCGCATGAGTCCGCCATTTTCAGCAGTTCGGCGCGCCTCTCGGGTGTTTGCGCTGCCTCAGCCTTTTCGCGGCAGCCGGCAGCGTAGCGCTTGCTCATAAGGATCATTCCGTCGCATGTCTTTATGACGCCCCGGTAGAACAGGTCGCTGCGGACATTATCTGCAGTCGTATTCTTCCTGATCTCCTCGAGTTTTTCGGCGGCTTCCCTGCGCACGGCGCCGAAGCCGACCATAACAGCTTTCTCATAGTTCGGGCAAAAGTGCCCGGGGTATGTCCCGGAGAGCATCGTCATGTCAAAGCCTTCGGGGAATCTTTCAAAGAACTCCGGCGGCATAAGGCCCCTGGCTGTCGCGCCGATATCCTTATCAACCCAGTAGTCCGCCGCTTCGAGCAGGTACGCGCGCTCGTCGTCGTCCACCCATACGCTGCCCGGGACCTGCCAGGCCGCGCGGAACCTTTCGTCCGTGTCGCCGAAACAGCCCTTGAACCAGCCGTGGCTCGTCTGCTCGATATCAAAGTGCAGCGACCGGCAGCGGGGCCCGGCGTCGCCGAGGAAGATATCGTCGTCGTCGATGTTGATCGCCCGGGTCGCGCACCACTCGTAGAGGTAGCCGCCGCGTTTGAGTACCGGGTACTCCGTCTCATGTGTCTTATAGTACTCCGTAATGATGCGGTTGCGCTCGACGTTCAGGCGCAGGTTCTTGTTGATCTTCTCTCTTTTCTCCAGCAGTTTCTGTATGCGGTCTGATACCGGTACATCGATATTTGACATAGCGCTACTCCTTATCATTATTATTTTATGTTGATAGGTACTTGCGGAGCGGTATCCGGGGACATGCAGCGAGGGTGTCACCCGGATGCAGGGAGTGCTGCTGCTTTTAGTGCAACTGGCAGTTAAGCCCTCTATTTCTGAAAATCTTAAGATACTCTGACATCGTACTCTCGCCGGGCGGCTCGACATTGTTCAGCCTATAGCGCCGGCCAAGGCGTTCGTACTTCATCCGGCCAGTTGAGTGATACGGCAGAAGCTGGACGAGCTTCACAGCTCCGCCGAGCGATGCGCAAAACTCCGCAGTCCGGGACAGGTCGGCAGCTTTATCGGTCAGCTTCGGTATGACGGGGACCCTAATCTGCAGCGCCGCCCCGCGCGACGCAAGAAACCGTGCGTTTTCCATAATTTGCGCGTTATCTACACCTGTAAGTTTCTTGTGCATTTCAGCATCCATTTGCTTGACGTCGTATAAGAATAGGTCTACGTATGGCAGGATCTCTTCAAACAGCCCCGTCTCGGCATAGCCGGTAGTATCGAGGCAGACATTCAACCCGCCGGCTTTCAGCTTCTTTGCGAGATTAAACGTGAACGGGAACTGAGCCATTGGCTCGCCGCCTGAGATAGTGATCCCGCCACCGTTTTTGAAGAACCCGCGGTCCTTATCGACGCGGCTGAATACTTCGTCTACTGTCGTGTCCCGGCCCGACGAGTACAGGGCTTTGTTGATGCAGGCGTTTGCGCATTTCAGGCAGACAGTGCATTTCTCCCGCTCGAGTTTCGCTTTTTGAATCAGTCCCGATCCATTGAGAGCCTGCACAGGGTCGCCTCTGACGACAGCCCCCTCAGGGCAGGCGTTTATGCACATGTTTTGGCACAAGTCCGCGCCAAGGCATTTCACCGGAAGATAACCGAGCTCAAACTCATAGTGCTGCGACTCCGGGCTGTGGCACCAGAGACAGCGCAGAGGGCAGCCTTTTGTGTAGACCGTTGTGCGGATACCCGGCCCGTCATGGACGGCGTAGCCCTGTATGTCATAGATGCGCCCCGGTTCGTTTGAATAATCCATAAATGAATATTATCATCAGCCCCCGCCTCTGTCAAGATTCCAGATCGAGTTATAGACAACTCAATGGGTTCATGTTATACTGTGGAAAACAGAAAGAAAGAGGAGAAAACAACATGAAAAAAGTAACTACCCTAATCCTGGCGCTTGTTTTGTGCCTGTCGCTTATCCCTGCGACAACAGGCCGTTTGACCGCATCAGCGTACGGCAACGAGTATATCCAACTGGAAAAAAGTAACTTCGACCCCAACGAAGTCATTGACTTTGATTACTCTGGCTACCTCTCTGAAATAACAGAGGAAGACTACAATGTTTTACGAATTTTCTTTAAAACCGCATCGGGAGACTACGAGGAAGGGGAGAGCCGCGCTTTAACTTTGGACGAAACAACGAGTTGGCTTATCGCCCCCGCAGAGAGCGGCGATTACCAGCTTCGTATCGTCCGCGTGAGCCCTCCTGACTACGAAGACGTCTATATTTCCACAATACCGTTCACTGTGGGGGAAGTTGCCAACGAGGGCACGATATCAACTAACAAAGCTATCTACGCACCCGGTGATGAAATTATCGCAACGGTTAGGCGCGGCAGCGTGGATCTGGATATCGTGGGCTTATGGAAACCGGGAGAGGAGTACATTGAAGGCCTGTTACTTGTCACTCTTGAAGGCGGGAGCCAGGTAGTTGAGGGCTCTTTATACGCACCGCTTGAGAAAGGCTACTACGAAGCGCGCCTCTACGATGTCAACGGGAGCTTGGTTGCCTCTGTCCTGTTCATTGTGAGCGGCGAACCGCTTACGTCCAAGTGGACACAGGAGCAAGATATCACCGACAAAGCGGTGCATTACGGACTTATACCGGGCAGCCTCATGGGCGAGGACTGGACGCGCTACATCACCCGCGCGGAGTTCGCCGCTGTATCTGTCAGGCTGTATGAGAATCTTACCGGCAATACTGCGTCCCCGGCGTCCGAGAGCACGTTCAGCGACACGAGCGATCCGGACGTCCTTAAAGCGTACAATATCGGCGCGGTTAACGGCATGCCCGACGGAAGGTTCGCGCCGGACAGCAACCTGACCCGCGAACAAATGGCGACTATGCTGACCCGCGTGCTCAAATCAGCGTTCATTGAAGGCTGGTCGCTTGAAACAGATGCTCAGTATACGCTCAACTTCACACAGCCCGCGCCGTTCGTGGACGACGCCGATATATCCGATTACGCGAGGACGTCCGTGTACTTCATGGTTGCATACGAGATCATCACCGGCATGCCGGGCAACCTGTTCGCACCTCGTGCAGCGACACCTGCGCAACAGGCGGCTAACTATGCTGTGGCGACCCGCGAGCAGGCGCTCGCAATCTCTGTGCGAATCGTGGAAAACCTCAAAAACAAGCCTCTTGAGTATGATACATTATAAGTTATGTATTATCATCACGGGGCGGTGTGAGTGATGCTAAAAACGAGAATCCTTATATCTTCTTCTGCCGACAGCCTCAAACATGATGTTTTGGAGACAGACAATTTCATCCGGCGCTTGAATGATTGCTATCTGGACAAAGGCCATTACTTCACGCCGATACTTGACGATGCAATAAGCGACGACGCAGCCCGCGAAACTGAGATCGCGGGCTGCGCCCTCGCTTTCTTTTTGGCTGAACCCGGAGAAGCAGCCCCATTTTCAAAGGGAGCGCAGCCTTCAGGCAGCGGAGGAAAGAGATATCGCTCTGCTTATAATCGAGGGAGGCACGAAGCACGACGCAGCACGAAAGTTATACGCTCTAAACCATGGAGTTAATTGACAGTACCGGAACTTGAAAGGGAAACATCACTATGAAAAAGAGAATCCTGACCCTCGCGCTCGCGCTGGTTATTGTCCTCAGTATATCCGCGATCCCAGCGTTCGCAGCGCCTTCTTCGGGGGTGAAGGTGCTCCTGGACGGCAACCTGATGACCTTCGATGTGCCTCCGCAAATAATAAACAACAGGACGATGGTACCGCTCCGCGCTATATTCGAAGCGATGGGCGCGAAAGTCGACTGGGTCGGCGAAACGCAGACCGTGACAGGCACGAAAGGTGGCACCGTAGTCATCTTGAAGATAGGCGACACGTCCCCCACGATAAACGGTATAGTCGTGCCCATTGACCAACCTGCGGTGATCAAAGAGAACAGGACGCTTGCGCCTTTGCGCTTCGTAGCGGAAGCGTTCGGCGGTACTGTCGATTGGGAGGGCAGCACCCAGACCGCTTCTATCACGATGGGCGACGCAGAGGGGGCGTCGCCGCCGGAAACTACGCCGGAAACGACGGAACCGCCGACGACAACGCCGCCCAGCGGGAGTGTTGACACGAGATTAGTGGGAAACTATTGGTACTATAACGATACCTCAATAAATAGAACCTACTTTTATTATTTTTTCGCAGATGGCACGGCAAAGTTTTATGAAATTCACGGTGGACATACGATAGTGGAAGCAAAGTTTACTACTTTGAATGGGAAAATATACCTAACAGAATCTTACTATGTATATGAAGATTTGGCAGGGGATGGTAAACCATATCGTGAAAAAACGTTACATGGGAATGGCAATAAAACAATCGAATACGCAATAGGTACAGATGAAAAAGGCGCATATTTGCAAATCGCAAACGTCGTTGGTGTATCAGAGCATTCTGAATTACCAGCATCGCCGCGTAAATTCCGAATGGCATTCGAACATGATGCTCCATGGGAGTAGTTATTTTCCATTACAATCAAACTCGATGAGATACTACAGAGAAAACTAGAAAAGCAAGGGACCCCTTGCTTTGATTATCAGCTTTCCTTGTGGTCACATTCGTGTTTCTTCTCCCTCAGCAACGCCTTGCCCCATGTTTTTTCTGTTTGAGCTTTCAGAAAATCTGAAAGCGGAGCGATTTCTTCTGTCATGTCATAACTGGCAAGGGCATCATAATAACCGTGTTTATCCTCGTCATAAATAATGATCGGCGGATGATTATGTGTCATCAGAAAATAATTCATCAGTGTCCGCCCGGCTCTCCCGTTGCCGTCTGCAAAAGGATGGATATGTTCAAAACGCGCATGGAGGTATGTTGCTGCTTTCAACGTTTCTGTTCCCTTGAAGTCAGAGATTTCACTGATCAGCTCGTCTAAGTCATTCTCGACGTCTTCCGGAGGTGAGCCGACCTCTGCGATCCCGGTCACATAGTCGTGTTTCTTAAACTCTCCGGGGCGCTCGCCCTGCGCTATGTACCGGCGCTCGTCATAAGTGCCGCCTGTCAGAACCTCATGTATGTTCTTAATAAGCTGAACCGATAAAGGCTCGCGCGCTGCCAGCTTCGGCTTAAGAAACTCATAGCACAGCCGTTGGTTTTGGGTTTCAAATATAGCTCGCGGACTGCCGGAGTAATTCAGCACCTGTCCGTTTTCAAAAATCTCCCGGGTGTCGTTATAGGTGATTTCATCATTTTCTATTTTCCCTGAGTTGTAAGCAAACAAAATGCGAAAACTGTCCAGACGCAGATCAATATCATCTGGTGTGTTCACATTCCATTTTTTCCACAACTCTGTTATACCTTCATAAGTCCCCACTAAAATACGCCTCCCTGGCTTCGCCCGTTTGGTCGTACCCGGACAAGCCTCGCTGCGACGCTCTCGTCGCACTACTCATTATAGCACATATTTGCAGTTTTCTGTTATACGCTCTAAACCGTGGAGTTAATTGTCGAACGAAGGTAAGTTGACAATGTAAACGCGCCCCCCGCGCAGCAAGGGTAGTTGCATATGGTACCGCTCCGCGCCATATTCGAAGCGATGGGCGCGCGAAGGTGAAATATTGTTTAAACCCTCTCGGCCAGTTCTCTTTCCAGAAACTCCCCGATAAACGGAATACTCTCAAAATTAACGGCGAACATGAAGCAGTTATACTGGCATTTCTTATGGATGGAGCCTCTCAGCGTGAATATATAACCCATGCGGCACTTTGGGTTACACTTCGTAATATCGATGAGCCGCTTACATACGGGCGCTTTCTCGACCGCTGTTATCATCTCGTCCGGCATGGTCTCAAGGAAACTGTTGTATTGACTCACAGCGTCGCCGTAGATGCGGATAACAAGCCCGACTTTTCGGAACACAAAGTTCGCTATCACCCGCTTGTTTTTGTCCGAGTACGAAACGAGATATCCGTTTTTTGCGATATCCATTTTCATTTTGCATCCGTTTCCGAGCAAATAATCGTGCGTCCGGTTGACAAACTCGTGGTACGCCGGGTACACGTCCATCAGAAAATCTTCAAACCTCAGATCCTTCTTATCCATATTACGCTAACCTCATTTTCCGAAACAGAATCTATGATAGTGCTGGTCATTATATCATCTCAATGGTATAATGCCAAGAAGCCAGCGGCGGCGGTGCAACTCTCAGGAAAAGCAAGAGGACCCGTTCATTTGTTTGACAGGTGAAAGCTAAAGTGCTGCTCTGCGGGGAGGTTTGGGCGATGCAAAAAACGAAAATTCTTATATTTTATTCTGCCGACAGCCTTAGGCAGGATTTTTTGGAGACAGACAGTTTCATCCGGCGTCTAAACGACTGCTATCTGGACAGAGGCCATTACTTCACGACAATACTTGACGATGCAATAAGCGACGACGCAACCCGCGACGCTGAGATCGCGGACTGCGCCCTCGCTTTCTTTTTGACGGAACCCGGCGAAGCAGCCCCCTTTTCAAAGGGAGCGCAGCCTTCAAGCAGCGGAGGTTTGCCGGACGCTTACAAAACCGCGCTCAACAGTTACAACAAAACCGGCAAACCGAAAATCTCCGTCTACATAAAGAACACAGGAACGGAGAAACCGCCCCTCCCTACCACAATTGACCATGCGCTCATTACGAATAGCTACTCCCACCCCGACACCTTGAAGCTTGAGATACTAATGCAGCTCAACCAACTCGGGCTCGACGGCGTTGACGTCCACCTTGAGGATGGCAAGGCTTGGCAGGGAAGCACGGTGCTGCTCTCCCTCGAAAACGTCGAAGCCGTCTCCGGTTATGAGAACCTGCAGAACCTGAAGCAAAAACGGGCGGAACTCGAAAGCCGCTACTACGCCGCGAAAACGCGCCACGCTGAGAACCCGGACGACAATGAAGCTTACGAAGCATTCTTTGAAGCGTCACAACAACGCAGCGAAGCATTACAGGAGATTCGAGACGTCGAGGCGCAGCTTTACCACATGATGGAAGGCATGTACGAGCAGACTGCACACGGTAAACTCACGACACGCCAAGCCGAAGGCTACCGCCTGATTGAACGCGGCCTGCTTAACGAGGCCCGCACCGTACTTGATTTCGACGCAATAATCAGCGAGAGCCGCCATCATGAGGAGCTGGCGGAGCAAGCCGCGAAGCGCGCGCAGGACTCTGTGAACGAACTGATGCAGCTCAAAGACGTCAACGCTACCTTGCTTGACTGGGATGCAGTCGACGCCTGTTACCGCGAAGCGGTGAGGATAGAGGAAAAATACGACTTGTCAAGAAAAGCGACAGTAGATTATCTGGACTTTCTATGCGAGCAAAACCGACATGGAGACGCACTCGAACTGGGCGAGAGAATAAGAAGGTTCTACGAGCGTCCCGGAACCACAACCTCTGATACTGACAAATCATATCTATACAATATGCTTGGTATACTATACTACGAAACCAACCATATGAAAGAATCAGAAGCTCTGCTTAAGGAGTCGCTCGATATAAGGCTCACCCGCACGGACGGAGAAATAAACGCCATTGAAAAAGACATTTCGGTAGTCTATAACAACCTTGGGAATATGTACTTATTTTCAAAGCGATTTGATGAAGCAATAGAAGCGCATAACTCTGCGCTTAAACTCCGTAAAGGCCTGGCAGAACGAGCCCCGGACGTTTATAATGAATATCTTGGATACTCGTTGGTCAATCTCGGCGCTGTATACGACGAATTTGGAAAGCCTGAAGAATCTGCCGAGTTGATGGAGGCGGCTTGCGTAATATTTAAGAACCTTGCTGTTAGCAAGCCATATCCGCATAACGAGTACCTATCTGTCTGTTATCACAACTTGGGCGTTGCATATACGAGGCTGCTCCGTCTCCCCGAAGCAGAAGAACAGTTTATTGCAGCGCTTGAAATACAACTGAGGTTAGCCGACGATAATCCCGGCGCATATGAAATGCGTGTTGCTGAAAGTTATGCAGAATTCGGTAACCTTCTCCTCAAGTCAAAGCGCTACCCTGATGCGCATGAAAAATACAATAGTGCCGTTGCTCTATATATAAAACTATCGAAAAACAACCCGGATATGTTTGAGCCTTTGCTAGCCGGATGCTATTCAAACCTCGGAACTCTGCTTGTAGAAACGGAACATTATTCGCAGGCCGAAAGCAGCTTTGAGGCAGCGAGTATGTTATACGAAAAGTATTCTGAGGACAACCCCGCATATGCGGAAAAAGCGGACGAAACGAGAAAATCGCTCGACAGCATTAAGTATGCACGAAGCTTTGAGGGCGGTGCATACTCACAACTGACGCCCGAGGAAAGGGGAATCGCGCTGCTGATAATTGATGGCGACACAAAGCATGATGTCGCAAGAAAACTTCACCTTTCCGCTGCTGAAGCCGCGGAAAAGATTGGCGCGATTCGAGAAAAGGTTATAAGCAACAGCGATCCGAACCCTGTTATAGCGGCTGTCGTTGCAAAGTTCGGTTTATCAAACAGACAAACAGAAATTCTAAGATGTCTGAGCCTTAATATGACGAACAGCGAAATTTCCGCAGCGCTGCTTTTAGCGGAAGATAACATCAGAGTCCATCTCCATAACTTGATGAAAAAGCTTCCTGTCGAAAACCGCGCGGATGTGCCTGCGTGGCTTGACGGATTCAGAGGCTGAGAAGACAGGGGGGAAGAAGACAGGGGGACGGTTCTCTTGTCTTGCTCGTCAGATAATCCCCACTTCATCGTGTCGTAGAAAACTAACATCCGATGTTTCCACCGGACGTTTCGTTTGTGTTCATAAGCTGAGATGGAATGTTAAGAAAATTAGCATTCCTTTTTTTGCAGATGTTAAGGTTTTGTGCTATTTCTTAACTTCCATTTTGCATATTTCTGCTGTACGCTAAGAAAAACCAAAATGGAGGAAGCAGCACAATGAAAAAGAGAATCCTGACCCTCGCGATGGCGCTGGTTGTTGTCCTCGGTATCTCCGTAACCCCCACCCTCGCGCTCCCTGCGCTCGCGGCTTCTACGGGAGTAAAGGTAATACTGGACGGCAACCTGATGACGTTTGACGTGCCTCCGCAAATAATAAACAACAGGACGATGGTACCGCTCCGTGCGATATTTGAAGCTATGGGAGCAAAAGTCGACTGGGTCGGCGAAACGCAGACCGTGACAGGCACGAAAGACGATACCGTAGTCATCCTGAAGATAGGCGACACGTCTCCCACTATAAACGGCATAGTCGTCCCCATCGACCAACCGGCTGTAATCAAAGAAAACAGGACTCTTGCGCCTTTGCGGTTCGTAGCGGAAGCCTTCGGCGGCACTGTCGATTGGGAAGGCAGCACCCAGACCGCCTTTATCACGATGGGCAGCGCGACGCCGGAGACGACACCGGAAACTACGCCGGGCGTGAGTATTGACGTAGCATTGGCAGGGTGGAAATGGTTTTGCATGATGCCAAGGATAATACAAAAACAAGTAGGAACAGAAATGACCTTTGTCACGGAAGTCGTTACGGATAGTTATATGTTTTTTAGCGATGGGACATTCTTTTATTTTCCGTATAGTGAAAGGTTTATCTATTATGAAGGAACATATTCTGCTTCGGATGGCAAGCTACATCTGATTAGTACAAACAGACGCAATCGTGAAACTGATGAAATCGTGAACTTGTCATACCTAACGATAGAGCCGGAAATAAAGATGGAATACGAAATCACATCAGATGCGCAGGGCACATACCTTCATATTGGGAGCTTTCAGATGTACAGGGCCACTGCAACTGTTGAGTTATCCGATGCAGATATATATATGCAAGCAGAGTCAGTTGACAAATCGAACGCTGACTTATATCGAAATGCAGAGTAAAGAGGTTTCTGTGTGTAGCTGTCAAGTGAAATGGACTCGCCTGACGAAAAAATCACTCAGTAATCGTCAGGCACGGTCTTGTCGGGCAAACCATATTATACGTCGTTTTCTGCAAAGAGCGAGCCGCCGTTCTAGGAGCCTTGGACAAAACTCCCGCCACCATCTAAGCGCCGCCTCTTTCCGCCTGTTTTGCGCGTTCTTCGGTTAAATACTGCAAGTATTCGCCCTCAAAACCCGCAAAACAGGCGAAAACAATCGGCACTTATCTAAATGACGCGACTTTTGTCCAAGGCTCCTGGCGACCCGCTTCTTATTATGTTCATACCCGTGTATACATTTTCTCAAGTCAACACTTTTCTAAGCTTCACGAACTGTGCGTATCCCTACGTTTGTCAACTTAACGTCGGCGAAAACATAGAGCGCATACCGCGCATCCGCCACGCATTCGCTCACGCGGGCTTGAGTTATGAAACCGGGAGTGATATACTAGAGCCCTGCAAAGCCAAATAGTTGCACAAAGCTTGTGTTTTTGCGAATAATCCAAAACTACCCAGGTCAGCCAGGAGGGCGCGCAATGAAAAGGCTGCCATTAGGCATACAAAACTTCAGAAAGATTATCGACGGTGGGTATGTATACGTTGACAAGACAATATTCGTGTATGAACTGCTGAACGACTCAAGCTACTATTTCCTGTCGCGCCCGAGAAGATTTGGCAAGTCGCTCCTGCTCGACACGATCGCCGAAGCGTTCAGCGGCGACAGGGAACTGTTCAGAGAACTGTGGATATACGATTCCGATTATCAGTTTGTTAAGCATCCGGTGATTCGACTCGACATGAGCAGCGTTGCGAATGAGACTCCGGAGATACTGAAACGCTCACTAATGTCGCTTCTTAAAAACCGTGTCAACGACGAGTCTTTTAATATAGAGTATGAGATCCCATCAGATGTTTTAAGGACATTCATAGAAGAACTATACAAAAAATACGGACAGAGAGTCGTTGTCCTGATAGATGAATATGACAAGCCAATACTGGATCATCTTACGAATACCGAAGCGGCTGAGGCGAACAGGGAAGTTCTGAGAGGGTTCTACGGAATCTTGAAGTCGATGGATCCGTATCTCAGATTAGTG
>Ga0082212_10001312_pt1 | contig 36621 bp, 25 predicted proteins | sample TergutNt197P3_FD_71548 | JGI IMG/M metagenome (GOLD analysis project Ga0082212, IMG submission 71548) | Neocapritermes taracua P3 segment gut microbial communities from Petit-Saut dam, French Guiana - Nt197 P3 | ecosystem: Host-associated > Arthropoda: Insects > Digestive system > Gut ...
TATTTTTGACAGTCTCAAAAAATTATAAAAAAATTATAAAAAATTATAAAAAATTATAAAAAATTATAAAAAAGTAGCTAATTACATTGTATTTTCTAACTATCTACTTGTACATACCATGCTTCTGCATCGGGTTGGAATATATAATCCTCAAAAGGTACGGAATAATAATAGTACAGAGAATCATAATAATCATCTAAATCATCATAGTCATAATAAAGTGCTCCCCAATCCAGTTCATCGGCATCATAGTTATAATCACCACGTATCTTACACCAGACAGTTATATTATCACCATTATTTAACTTATTCCCACTAAAAGAAAAATGAATTATTTGACTATCATTTCCATCAACAGCTAAATCAAAACCACTACTAGTAGATGCATTTACTGTTCCAGAATATTTAGTATTAACACCAGAAAAATAATAAGGATTTTCCTTAACTAATTCTTCATAACTTACATTAGTAATGTTATCTTTAAATTCTTTTTCAATTTCCTCGTAAGTAAGAATTCTTTTTATAGTAAAAGATTCATTATCTCCAGATAAATTTTGATTTGTAAGCCCTCCACTAATGTTGACTTGAGCAATGTCCAAACTTAAAGAACGTTTTTCTCCAGCATCCACCCAAGTATAATTATCAAAAAAATCTGAAATATTTTTTGGAATATTTTCTATTTTATAGGAAAAAGAAGCATTAGTCACATTTACTGTTACATTAGAAATATTTAAAGCTTCACAATTTATAATAACATAATCTCCATTAGTAGTTCCATTTATAACACATTCATTTTGATATGAAGACAGATTAATAGAATTTTCATCCAAAGATAATTGCACATTGGCAAAATCAGAACCCCAAGAACTGCATCCAAAAACTAATATTACTCCTAATATTACAATTAATCCTAAAACATATTTATTCATTGAATAACACCTAATTTAATCAATTTTACATAATTTATTATTAAAAATTTGATTCTTACAACCTAATAAACTCTCTAATTGTCTATCTGTAGATACCATGCATATGCATCGGGATTAAATTTATAATCTCCTAATGAAGTATAAAAATCATCAAAAGATTGATCATAACCTCTCATGTTACTAAATCCAAATCCACCTGAATAAGCTCCAAAACCACTATATCCCCCATAAGTCGTTGAAGATCCAGAATAAATCAACCAATCCTCTATTTCAGTAGAACTATAAATCTTATCACCACTTATAGTGCCCCAAACAGTAATATTATCGCCTTTTTTTAATTCTTTATCTCCATTATAAAAGAAATAGATTATTTGATTACGGTCTCCATCAACAGCTAAATCAAAGCCACCATATACCATCCTTCCAGTAACAGGCTTAAAACTAGTCACTTCCCCAGAATACTTTGTACGAACACCATGAAAATTATAAGGATTTACTTTAACAATTTCATCATAGCTTACATTCTTAACACTTGATTTAAACTCTTTTTCAATATCATCATATGAAAAAACTCTTTTTATAGTAAAATATTCCCCATTATCATGAACCCCTGATTCATTAGATTTTGCAGAAACCTTTCCTTCAGTAACATTTAATGTTAAGGAACGTTTTTTCCCAGCATCCTCTGCTTTATATTTTTCAAAAATATCAACAGTATCTTTTGGAATATCTTTTATTCTATAGGAAAAAGAACCATTTTTTGCTTTTACTGTAACATTAGAAATATTTAAAGCATCAAAATTTATAGTAACATTATCTGCCTCAGTAGTTCCACTAATAATTGCTTCAGTTTGATTTGGAGATAAAATAATTGATTTATTATCTAAACTTAACTCAACCCATTTAGAATTAGCATAATTCGAATCATAATCTCCAGAATTTGAATCAGAAGATGATGAATAATCAGAACCCTCAGATACACATCCAGAAACAAAAATTACACACAATATTATAACTAATCCTAAAAAATATTTATTCATAAAATAACCTTCAACCTTTATTTTAAACATTCTTGATAAAAAAAATACTTCTTGAAAACTAATTCTGCTCGTTTTTCTTTGAATCCACAGCTATTTATAAAATAATTGATTTAACTTTATATCAAGATTTTAATAATTTTATATAATCTATAATAGTTTTATATAATCTATAATATTTTATATAATCTATAATATTTTATATAATCTATAATAATTTTATATAATCTATAATAATTTTATATAATCTATAATAATTTTATAAATCTAAAATATTTTATATAATTTTATAAGTATATAATTAATATATTAATATTATATTTTTTATAATAAATATAATTAACTATAAACTACACTTTTTAATTAAAAAATAATAAAAAAATAATCATTTCATAGATTTAAAAAAAGAATTTAACTTTTTATTTAACTCTGATAAATTATTAACAGTATTTTTATCATCTAAATTAGCTATTTTCGGTCTATTAACTAAAATAACATCAATTCCAAGCTCATAAGCAGCTTCTATTTTTGAAGGAACTCCTCCAACTGCTCCACTTTCTTTTGTGAGGATAACTTCAATATTGAGTTCTTTCATTAATTCTTTATTAAACTCTTTTGAAAATACTCCCTGCATAGCTATTATATGTTCACCATCAATTCCAAGAGCATCACATTTTTCAATAGAGGATATAACAGGAAGAACTCTAGCATAAAAGTTTTCTTTAGCTATATTTGATTTAAAAATCATTTCAATTGTATTTACTCCAGCCAAATGAAGAATATTCTTTCCTTCAAAGTTAGAAACCAACAATTCACCTACTTCTTTAAATGAATCAACTAAATGAATATTATCATATTTAGAATAATCAAAAGTAGGTCTTTCAAATCGGATATAATTAACATTAGCTATTTTTGCAGCTTCTATAGCTGTTGAAGTGGCATTTTCTGCAAAGGGATGGGTAGCATCTATTAAAATATCAAATCCTATTCCATCAGAATAGTTATTAAGGATTTCAACAATCTCATCTTTGCCCATAGCATAAGATATTAGCTCATCAGATCCCGCTTCTTTAGCTAATTTTCCACCATAATCAGTAGTAGTTGTAGTTAAGATATATGGCAAATCTGAATTTGAAGGAGTATATTCTTCTTTTAAAAATTTAATTATATTAATAGAATCCTTTGTTCCTCCCATTAAAAATATTTTTAAACTATTTTTAGAGTTGTTTATCATTAAATCACCATGACAACTTTATATAAAAATTTAAATCTTAATCAAATAATATTAAATCATAAACATTCAATTTAAATCAGAAATGTTCAAATTAACTCATAAATATTCAATTTAAAATCCTAACTATCTAGGTATGAATTTATTTACAATTCTTTCAACCACAAGTATTGTTCCTGCAACAAGTATAATCAAAATCCAATCCATGATTCCAATAGCTGTTGTATGGAATATTCCTTGTAAGAAAGGTAAATAAATCACTAATAGTTGTAATATAAATGAAAGTGAAATAGCTATACCAAAGAAAGAGTTTTTCTCCTTTGATTTAGCTCTATTATTAATTGCATTAAAAATTTGAAACATAACAAATACCGTAAATGCTACAGTAGTAGCTACTTTTAAATTTCCACTATTGTAATTCAATTCATAGAAATAAAGAGTTAATGTGCCAATAGCCATTACAATACCCGCAATAACTATTCTTATGAGGGTATTTCTGGTTAGTATATTACCTTTCTCAGGAACTCTATTCATTACATTCTCCTCAGCACCTTCAGTACCTAATGATTGAGCAGGAGGTCCGTCCATTATAATATTTATCCAAAGTATTTGAATTGGATTAAATGGAACAGGTAGACTAAGAAGTGAAGCAGAGACAATAGTGAGAATAGCTCCTACATTAGTTGAAACCTGAAATTTAACAAATCTCTTAATATTATCAAAAATCTTTCTTCCTTCACGTATAGCTTGAATGATGGTTGCAAAATTATCATCTTGAATAATCATATCAGCAGCTTCTTTTGAAACATCAGTACCACTACCCATAGCTACACCAATAGAAGCTTTTTTAAGAGCTGGAGCATCATTTACCCCATCACCAGTCATTGAAACAACATTTTTATGTTTTTGAAGAGCTTCCACAATTCTTACCTTTTGTTCTGGGTAGACTCTTGCATAAACTTGAACATCCTGAACCATATCCATAAATTCATCATCATTAAGATTTTCTAAGTCAAAACCAGTTAAAACTTTTCCATTTCCCAATATTCCAATTTCTCTTGCAACTGCTGATGCAGTAGATTGATGATCTCCTGTAATCATTACAACTTTTATTCCTGCTGTTTTACAAGATGCAACAGCTTCTTTAGCTTCATCTCTTGGAGGATCCATCATTCCAACAAGACCAACAAATACCAAGTCTTTTTCTACCAGTTCAGGTTTTTCTAATATGTCTTTATCTTTATAATTAATTTTTTTGTAAGCAAGAGCTAAAACCCTAAGTGCAGAATCTGTCATCTCAGAGATATCATTATTTATTGACTTTTTAGTTTCATCATCAATAACTTCAATATTTCCATTATTATCTACATATTTACATTGTTCTAGGATTATCTCTGGAGCACCCTTTGAAAAAGCATACAGACTTCCATCTGGGAAATCATGAGGACCTGAATCATCATCAGTAACTTTCTCATGAATAGTAGTCATTCTCTTTCTAACACTATCTAAAGGAATTTCTTTAATACGAGGATAAGTTTTTTCAAGTTCAATTTTTTTATAACCATTATCTTCCCCATATAACATTACTGCACCATCGGTAGGATCACCAATAAGTTTTCCATCTTTTATAGATGAATTATTAGATAATGCACAAACTTTAAAAGCTTCTTCTTCATTTGTAAGTCTTGCATCCCTCACCACCATTTTATTTAAAGTAAGAGTTCCAGTTTTATCAGTACAAACTATGGTACAAGAACCAAGAGTTTCAACAGCTAAAAGTTTTCTAACAACTGCATTAGATTTAGCCATTTTTTGCATCCCTAAAGCAAGAGTAAGTGTCAAAATAGCAGGAAGGCCTTCTGGAACAGCAGCTACAGCTAAAGAAACAGCGGTCATGAAAGGTTCTGTTAAATCTTTTAAATCAAAAACAAAACTTAACTGTGCCCATTGAAGAATAAAAACGAGTGAACATACAATAATTGCAATAAGCCCTAAATTTTTACTTAAATTAGCTATCTTTACTTCTAATGGGGTTTTAGTCTTATCTTCTTGAATCATTAGAGCTATCTTACCAATAGATGTTTCCATACCCACATCTATTACAATACCCATACCTCTACCTGAAATAACATTTGATTCCATAAATGCAAATCTTTTTTTAATGTTTTCATCATGAGAGGATTTGTCAATATTTAAAATACTCTCTACATCTGAACCAATGTCACTTTCACAATCTTTAAGTACTGGTAATGATTCTCCAGTAAGAGAAGATTCATCAATTTTTAAATCATTGGTTTCAATCATTAATAAATCGGCTGGGACCTTATCCCCTTCTTCTACAACTACAAGGTCTCCAATTGTAAGACTATATCCCGGTATCTTCTCAAATTCCCCATTTCTCTTTACAACAGCTTCTGTAGAAACCAAACTTTTAAGCTTTTCAATAGCTTTTTCTGCACGATACTCTTGAATAAACCCAATGACTGCATTTAAAACAACCACTATTATTATAACTATAGAATCAATATACTCTCCAATAAAAAAAGCAGCTATTGCAGCTACAATTAAAAGTGCAATTAAAATATCTACAAACTGCATTATAAATATCTTAATAGGATGATCTTTTTTATCCTCAGCTAACTCATTTTTTCCATATTTAGCTAAACGGTTTTCAACCTCATCTTGAGATAAACCTGAATTTTGAGTTCCATACTTTTGAAAAATCTTATCTAAATCAGCCATTGTAAATTTTCCTTAAATATTAAAAAATAAACTTTCAAAATTAGTTTAATAACACTAATTGATATGTTTTTCATAACATTTATATTTTATTTATTTTTTTTATTATTTAAAATTTTAATTTTATTTAAGTTTAATAACTTATAACGAAAATAATGAGGGATATGGTCTAAAGTTAGCTATACTTGTATATATTATATAAAAATATATTATAAAAATTATTTAAATATAAAAATTTTAAAAAAAAATAAAAAATAAAATATAAAAAATAAAATTATAAAAAAATATAAAAAATAAAATATAAAAAATAAAATTATAAAAAAATATAAAAAATAAAAATATAAAAAAATATAAAAAATAAAATTATAAAAAAATATAATAAACCTCTAAAACCTATTTATCGGTTAAAACTTTTATAATCTCTTTTTTTTTATAAATAAATAAAGCAACCCCAAAAATCAATACAACCAAAATTGAAAGTATAAAATCCAACATAGGATTTCCACCATTTACCTGAATAAGTGTTTGAAAACTACCTAAACTCCCTTCTGATGAGTGAATTAAGAATGCATAAAAATTATTAATAAAATGAGCACCAATAGCTAATTCAATTCCATTATCCACTAAAGTAGCTATAGAAAGAATGAATCCAAAAACAAAAGTAAATAGAACATTTTCAATCATGAAAATTGGTTCCATTCCACCATTAGCTATATGTCCCAGTGCAAATATAATAGAACTTATTAAAATAATAATTATGGGACTTTTAATTTTCAAACTAAGACCTTGATTAAGATAACCTCTAAAAAATAGCTCTTCAAAGGTTATTTGAATAGGAACAGCTAATATAAACAAAATGATAATTAAATAAAAATTATCCATACTAAAATTAAGGGAATAAGCTGAAGGTGCTGTTAAGTAAGAAATAGCTTCCATCACAAGTAAAAAAGCTAACCAAATCAAAGCCCCTTTTGAAATTTGCTTCCATCTAATTCTATTAATCCAGCTAATAGTTTTTCCTGAAATCTCATCATATTTTTCTAAAACATTGACAAGACTCATGAAATTTCGCTTATGAATAAACTTTACAGACATGAAAAGGAATGCCATTGAAAATAAAAAGGTAACAAACATCAATATAAATAAAAAAATCAAATTAGAATCATAACCTTCAATAAACCCCATAATATAATTAATATCAAAATTTCCCACAGAAATAAAGTATACAATTATTCCAAATGCTAGTATCAATCCAGCTATTATATTAGAAGCTCCCCATGAAAAAATAATTGTGAGTAAATATCTCCACCAATTATTGTCCCCTTTATTTACATTATTTAAAAATTTATTTACCATTATAATTCTCCTTTTAGATAAAGATTTTAATAAAAAGATTCTTTTATAAAAATTGCTTTTTTATTATAATAAATATTTCTAAAATATATAAAGAAATTTCTATAAATATATAAAAAAATATATAAAATATATAAAAAAATTTCTAAAATATATAAAAAAATATATAAAAAAATTTCTAAAAATTATAAAAAATATATAAAAAAATTTCTAAAATATATATAAGATATATAAAAAATATATAAAAAGATTTAAAATATGAAAAAAATATATTAAGAAATTTCTAAATTATTTAATTGATTGATAAAAAGTAGCTTTTTTATAATTTACTAAGTTCATTTTAATAGCTACATTTAAATCTTCATTAAAGAAAGGTTTAATAATCAAAATAGCTCCTGTTTTTTTTGCAATGTCTGTAATATAAGGTTGAAGTTCTTGTGGAGGACGAATAGAATATAAAACATCAACATTCTCATATATTTTCATATTTGGATTAGTTATATCATCAAAAACAATATTTTCATTAGCAGGATTAATATCAGTAGCTATAAATTCAATGCTATTTGAATTATAATTTTTTAAATAATCTGCAACATAAAAAAATTTCCCAATAGCTATTTCAACTATTTTAAATGATGAATTATCTTTCTTATTTGAATCAGTAGCTTTATTAGCTATATATTCTCCTAAATCATCCCACATAATATCTTTACTTCGGTTAATCCTTTATAAGAAAAAATTATAAAAAAATTATAAAAAAATTATAAAAAAATTATAAAAAAATTATAAAAAAATTATAAAAAAATTATAAAAAAATTATAAAAAAGAGAGGAGATTAAAATGCTCCACCTCCACCTCCACCAGAGCCTCCTCCGAAGCCTCCGCTTCCACCACTTCCCCCGCCTGAATCAGCAGAAGTAGCTGTGGAAATTCCAGTATCAAAACTTGAAAATAGATAGTATGATCCTGCATAAGTGTAGAAATAATAGCTGTCCATTGAATTTAAAGTTTCTTTAGGAATGAGTTTTTCCATACTTTTTTGAACTGTCTTAGCTAATCCTAATGTTGTGCCATAAACTAAGTATTGTCCCCATATTTCTACTGAACTAGGAGGGTGTTCCTTAATCAAACTGAAATCAAGAAGATATTTTCTAAAATTAGACCATTTCTTTTCATTTTCTTTTCCTTCAAGAGTCCATCTACCTAATATGTGATTTGGTATGACTATAGTCACTACAGAAACAAAAATCAAAGCAATGACAGCTGGGAAAAGAAAGATGAAAGAGCTAACATAACTAAATGGAAGCCAATTAAAAAACCATAGAATTATGAGTATTCCTGATAAAACTAATCCTCCTAATGCTAATAAGTTTCCATAATCAGAACCTGTTGAATCAAAAAACTTTTCAATGCCTTTTTCTGCTTCGTTTTCAACTTTTTTAACCCAAGAATTATAATAGTCTCTAAACCTTTTAGCTGACATTTCATTTTTCATGTCTTTTTTAAATAATTCTAAATCAAGTTTCGCATTGTTATCTGCAAACATTTTTAAAGTGTTAAAGGCAGCTTCTTCAGAAGGTGAAAGGTCAGCGAAATCTGAATCATTGATAAATGAAATAGTTGGATTTCCAGAATTTTCATCCTTACTACCTTTATCAACATTTTCAAAGTTTTCCATTAATATATATTTTTTACTTACTAAGCTTAAAACACTTGCTTTAAAAGCATCCATGTTAACAGATCCAACATTACCTCTATAAAGAGCATTTACAATAGCTGGAGAATCATTGGTAGGAAGTTCACGTTCATAAACTCCTTGATATGATATCTTAGGTTGTCTCCCATATTTAAAATAGATTAGTACTGGGAAAAGGCATAAAAGTAGCATAATTGCAGCTAATATTTCATAAAAAGGTGTAAAAAATCTAACTCCATCTTCATATTCTTTTTGTAAATTTTCAAATGCAGCTATTCCATCTTCATTAAATATAAGTGCATGAGTAGCATTATTAAAATAATCTTTTGGAATAATCATTCTTAGCTCCAAAAGTTGTCCAGAAGGTAATTGTTCAGTTGTTGCTTCTATAGTATTATTATTCCATTGATTAGCTAAAATAAACTCAGAAGGATTTATCCAATATTTAACATCATTTTTATCATTTAGGTGAATATAAGCATTTAAAGTACCTAAATTTTTATCCCATTCATCTCCCCATAAATTATACTGTAAAGTAGCTCCATCATTATATAATTTTATTACATTTAAAAAATCATACTCATAAGTAACATCTACTTCTGTATCTGTAACAGGACTGGTTTTTTCTGGATTAGAATATAGATAAACTGTTATGTGTTTTGTTCCACCATCATTAGTAGATTTAAAAGTAGAATAAGCTCCTTCCGTAGTAACATTTAAATTTTCTATGATTTCATTAGATTTAAATGGAATATCTCTTGTAACTCCCCTATAAGTTCCGGAAAAAACATAATGAATTGTTTCAACCACATGTAAACTACCATCTTCTTGGATATAAAGATGAATATCTGCAAAAGGTATAGAATAACTTCTACCGTCATCTTCTGCAAAGCTTGGGCTAGTGAAAATAGCTAAAGAAATAAAAACTAATAAAATTAAAGCTATAGTCATCAGGACTTTTTTATTCATAAAAAACCTCGCATAATTTTAAAATATTTTATATAAACTGTTATAAAAATTATTTAATAATAAAAATTTATAAAAATTATTTAATAATAAAAATTTATAAAAATTATTTAATAATAAAAATTTATAAAAATTATTTAATAATAAAAATTTATAAAAATTATTTAATAAATAATTTAAAACTCAACAGATGGAGTTGCTCTATCAGTTTCATTTGCCTGGAAGAAATCAGCTTCATTAAAATTAAATAAAGAAGCAAATATATTTGATGGAAACATCTGACATTTATTATTATACATTAAAACAGTATCATTATAAAACTGACGGGAGTAAGCTATCTTATCTTCGGTTTCAGATAATTTATTTTGTAAATCTTTGAAATTATCACTAGCTTTTAAATCTGGGTAATTTTCAGCAACGGCAAAAAGAGATTTAAGAGCAGTTGTCAATTGATTATTAGCAGTTTCCACATCTTTAACTGTAGTTGCATTCATCAATCCAGACCTAGCTTCAGTTATCTCAGTAAAGACACCTTTTTCATGACTTGCATAACCTTTTACAGTTTCAACTAAGTTAGGTATTAAGTCAATTCTCCTTTTCAATTGAACGTCGATTTGAGACCAAGCATTTTTAACTTTATTCCTTGCACCCACGAGTCCGTTATAAGTACTTATAATAACTGCTAAAAGTATTACAATTATTACAATTACAATTATTCCTATTATTAAATCTAACACCATATAAACACCTTTAAGAAATTATGAATTTTTAAAATAATATAATTTAGTACTTTTAAATTAAAATATTATTTTTATATTATTTTAATAACTTATTTTAATTATAAAATATTATTTTATATATTATATTTCTATTTAAAATATAGTTATAAATTCTATTTAAAATTTATTATTTAAAATTATTATTTATATATTAATAAGTAAAATATGAAAATATAGAAAAAATCAGAATAATAAATAAAAATAGAGTATAATATAGCTAAATAATTGATTATAAAATATAAAATATAAAATTATAATATAAAAAAAATAGAAAATACAAAATTATGATATAAAAAAAATACAAAAAATAAAATTATATAAAATTATATAAAAATAAAGAAAACAAATTAACACAAACGCCGAGACTGGGATTTGAACCCAGGCGGAGAAAATCTCCACAGGATCTCAAGTCCTGCGCCTTACCTGGCTAGGCTATCTCGGCAAAATATATATTGAGATTTAATAATAATTATAACAACAATTAGTGTAATGAATGTTAAAATTAATAAATCTAAAATAATTAAAAGAAAGTAGCTAAATAATAATTTAGCTAAAATGCTAATAAAAATAGCTATAAAAATAGCTAAATTAGCCTTTAAGTTCTATTTCAATACTTACATTATCTGGAACATTGACTTTCATAACTTGTCTCATTGCCCTTTCATCTGCTCCAATTCCAACTAATCTTTTATGAATTCTAAGTTCCCATTTTTCCCAAGTAGCTTTTCCTTCTCCATCAGGAGATTTTCTTGTTGGAACAACTAACTTTTTAGTTGGTAATGGAATTGGTCCTGAAAGGTCGACACCAGTTCTTTCAGCTATTTTTCTAAGTTGATCACATACATAGTTAAGCTTTTCTGGGTCGGTTCCAGTAAGTTTTATTCTTGCTTGGTGCATTTTCATCCTCCAAAAAACAAAAAGGTATAATTTCTTGTAAATAAAGAAAATTATAATTTTTTAATTTTAAAAAAATAAAATTAAAAAAAAAGCTATGAAATTTCATAGCTAATTATAATTCACAATTATTTTGCAGGTATAATACCAATACACATACCAGCAGCAACAGTTTGACCCATATCCCTAATAGCAAATCGACCCATATGAGGTATATCTTTAGAGTTTTCAATTACCATAGGTTTAGTAGGTTTAACTTTTACAATAGCAGCGTCTCCTGTTTTAATGAAATCAGGATTTTCTTCTGCTACTTGACCAGTCTTAGGATCTAATTTTTTAGACAATTCTAAGAAGGTACATGCAACTTGTGCTGTGTGACAATGGAATACAGGAGTGTATCCTACAGTTATAACACCTGGATGTTGTAAAACAACTATTTGAGCATCAAATTCTTTAGCTACAGTAGGTGCATCGCTAGTATGTCCAGCAACATCTCCTCTTCTGATATCGTTTTTACCTACACCTCTAACATTAAATCCAATATTATCACCAGGTTCTGCTAAATCAAACATTTCGTGGTGCATTTCAATAGATTTAACTTCTCCAGAAGCTCCAGCAGGTTCAAATATTACATCTTCTCCTTTTTTCATTATACCAGTTTCTACTCTTCCAACAGGTACAGTTCCTACACCAGTAATAGAGTAAACATCTTGAATAGGTATTCTTAAAGGTAAGGTTACTGGTTTTTCAGGTGCTTTGAAATCATCAAAAGCAGGGATTAAAGTTTTTCCTTTGTACCAAGGAGTGTTAGGACTAGGGTCTTTTATGTTATCTCCTTCAAATGCAGAAATAGGGATGAAAGGAACTTCAGAAGGTTTGAATCCAATAGAAGCAATTAAGGTTGAAACTTCTTCTTTAACTGAATTGTATTTTTCTTCTTTATAATCTACAAGATCCATTTTATTTACTGCTATAATCAATTGTCTGATACCCAAGGTCATTGCTAAATAAACATGCTCTTTTGTTTGTGGTTGGACACCATCAACAGCATCTACTACTAATACTGCAGCATCTGCTTGTGAAGCACCAGTAATCATGTTTTTAACAAAATCTCTGTGTCCTGGACAGTCCACAATAGTATATTCATATTTAGGAGTTTCGAATTTTGCATGAGCTAAATCGATAGTAACTCCTCTTTCTCTTTCTTCGCCAAGTTTATCCATGATAAACCTGAATTTATTTTCTCCTTCATCTAATTGCTGTTCCGCAATAGCACCGGATAATAATAAAACATGTCCTACAAGAGTGGACTTTCCGTGGTCGACGTGTCCAATAAATGCTAAATTTATATGTTCTTTTGTTTTTGCCATTATAAAAACCTCATTTTAAATAATATTCATTATTTTTAAGTTTAAATTCATTATTTTAAGTTTCGTTAAATTTTTAGTTTGATTTAAATTTAAGTTTAAACAGTTAAATGTTTAACATCTTTAAATTTGAACTTTCATATATAAAAAGTTACCCCTTAATATAATGATTTTTATTGATTTTTTCTTATTTTAATTTAATTTTATTAATTTTAATTATATATTTTTTTGGATTTCATTTAAATTTTAATATTATTAATATTTTAATAATTTAATATAAATTATATAAAATCTTTATAATAAATATATTAAAAAAATAAAAATAATGAAAAGAATTATTTATCCAATGTAATGCTCAGGACCATAAGGTTCTGGGGATAATCCTTTTCTTTGTCTTATTTCTCTAATAATTTGTTTTTGTAATTCATTTGGTAATCTTTCGAAACCTGCATTTTCAGTAGACCATAAACATCTACCTTCAGTAGCAGATCTTATATCTCCTGCAAAACCAAACATTTCAGCAACAGGAACTTTAGATTCAACTGCTGCCATATCTCCATCTTGACTCATGTCAATAATTTGACCTCTTCGGTTTTGGATTTCACGAGTAGCATTACCCATGTAATCTTGAGGAGTGTTAATAAATACTTTTTGAACTGGTTCAAGTAATGTAGGTTGAGCCATCATGATTGCAGCGAAAATTGCTTTTCTTATAGATGGAAGAACTTGAGCAGGTCCTCTGTGAACTGCATCTTCGTGAAGTTTAGCATCTACAAGTTTAAATTTCAATCCCATAGCTATCTCATTAGCTATTGGTCCTGCATCTAAAGCTGATTCAAAACCTTCAATTAAAAGCTCTCTAACTTCATCTAAGTATTGAATACCCCGAGTCATGTTAAGGAAAACACTTTTATTGTAAACATCCCAAACTCTACGAGCTTCTTCTTTTTCTAAACCAGCTTCCATAAATGAGGTAGCCATTTCTTTACCTTTAACTTTGCCTTCTTTAAGAGTTCCTTCCTCAATAGCAGCATATACAGATTCATCTATTGGTTCAACAGTAATGTAGAATCTGTTATGTTTGTTAGGAGATTTACCTTCAACTGGATTATCAATTTTTCCAGCTACGGTTTCTCTGTAAACAACGATAGGTTCAGAAATTTCTATATCTACACCTTTATCTTCACGGATTCTGTAAGTGATAATTTCTAAGTGAAGTTCACCCATACCTGAAATTAAGTGCTGACCAGTTTCTTCGTTAATATCAACACGTACAGTAGGATCTTCTTTAGAAACTTGTCTTAAAGCTTCAATCAATTTAGGAAGGTCTTTAGTATTTTTAGCTTCAACAGCTACAGTAACAACAGGTTCTGAGATATGTTCTATACCTTCAAACTCTTTTATTTTTTTGTCACCATCACAAATGGTTTCACCAGCAATAGCTCCTTTAGCACCAGTTATCGCAACAATATTCCCTGCAGGAACTTTATCAGTATTAACTCTTTCTGCACCAAAGAATACTCCTACTTGTTGAGTTCTTGCTTTAGCATGAGAACCTACAAGGTATACTTCACTACCCTTTTCAATGGTTCCACCATAAACACGACCAGTTGCAATTTCACCAGCATGTTTATCGATACTAACATTAGTAACCATTACAGCTAAAGGTCCTTCTGAATCAGTGTGAATCATTGTTTGTCCTTCTTCACTTTCAATATCTCCATCCCAAATAGTTGGAACCCTATATGCTTGTGAAACTAAAGGACTTGGTAAATCCTTAATAACCATATCAAGTAAAACCTCAGTGATTGGTACTTTATGTGCTAATTCCTTTTGTTTATCATTATTACAGTAATCAATAATATCTTTAAAGTTAATACCAGATCTTTGCATAGTTGGAATGTTAATAGCCCAATTGTGGTATGCTGAACCAAATGCAACACTACCATCTTCAGGTCTAACTTTCCACTGATCTTTCTTATCTTTTGGAGCCATATTTTTAATAAGTTTATTAGATTCGGCTATTATTTTCATGAATCTGTTTTGAAGCTCTTCAGGTTCAAGTTTTAACTCGTTAATTAATCTATCAACTTTGTTAATAAATAAAACTGGTCTGACATTTTCTTTTAAAGCTTGTCTGAAAACAGTTTCAGTTTGAGGCATTATACCTTCAACAGCACAAACAACAACAACTGCACCATCTACAGCCCTCATTGCACGTGTAACATCCCCTCCAAAATCAACATGCCCTGGAGTATCAATTAAGTTGATTAAATAATCATTATCTTCAAATTTATGAACCATAGAAACACTTGCAGCATCGATAGTAATACCTCTTGCTGATTCCTGTTCATCAAAATCAAGGCTTCTTGCATCACCTGCTAACTCTTCAGAAATCATTCCTGCACCTGCAAGCAAGTTATCAGATAAAGTAGTTTTACCGTGGTCAATGTGAGCCACAATTCCTATATTTCTGATAAATTTAGGTTGATACATTAATTCCTTAATTCTTTCAATCATTTTAGTACGTCTACTCACAATAATCACCTAAATATGAATTTGAATATATTTTTTAAATTGTATCTTTATTTTTATTGTAATTCGTTTTTATAAATTTATAATAATTATAAAAAATTTATTTAGCTAGTTAATTAGCTAATTAATAGATTAAATATAAATCAATTAATGTGCTGCTCTAGCTACTCTTTCTTTCTCTTCTTTTTTACCTACTGCGAAACTTCTAGTATCGTGTTCAGAAGCAAGAATCAACTCATCAGCTAAACATTCAGCTACTGAGCGTTTATTTTTAAAAGCAGATTGTAATGTTCCTCTAGTTAAAAATCCTAAAGAAAGATCTACTCTTCTTTGTGGAGCTATATCTACAGCTACTTGGTAACCGATACCTCCATATTTAATTCTGGTAGTTTCTTCACGAGGAGAAGTATTTTCTACAGCTTTAACGAGAATTTGAATAGGATTTTGTTTAGTTCTTTTGTTTATAATTTCAAAAGAATCTTTAACAATATTGTAAGCTTTATTTTTCTTACCAGAATTCCTTTCAGTTCTCATAATTTTATTCATTAATCTTTCAACAATAGAAACTTTAGATTTGGCAAACTGTCTTCTAACATGTCTACCTAATGTGTGAGGAACTAAAGTTTCATCTAAGCATATGTAATTAATTAGACCTAAATCTTCTACTTTAATATCTTTTAGGTCCCATTTATCAAAAACTAGACTCATTAAATTACCTCTATTAATTCTTTTATTCCTTCTTATTAATTTAAATGATTATCTTACTGGTTTTTCTATTTTACCAATAACCATCTGTTCTAAAGAAACATTGTTAACTTTACTTACTTTCCAACGGACACCTGGAATATCTCCCATAGATCTTCCAGAAGGTCCACCGATTCCTTCAATCATAACTTCATCGTGCTCATCAATAAACCCAATCGCACCATCACCTGGGGCGAATGCAGTTAATTGTTTACCATTTTTAATTAATTGAACACGAACACATTTTCGTATAGCTGAATTAGGCTGTTTAGCTTCTATTCCAACTTTTTCTATGACAATTCCTCTGGCTTGTGGAGCACCTTCAAGAGGATCTGCTTTAACATCTAAACGTAAAGCTTTCCTTTTGTAATCCACATCTTTCCATTTGAATTTTTGTCTATTCTTTTTAAGCTTCTTTGCAGCAAAAAGTCCTGGCATATTATTTTCCTCTTATATTTTTAGAGTTGATTTATAAATCATTAATAGTTTAAAATGTATTTTATTCAAATTTTAAATATTTTATTCTAAATTTAAAAATATTTAATTATAATTAATATTTTATTCTAATTTGAAAATATTTATTTAAATTAATATTTATTCTAAATTTAAATCTAAATGTAAAATACATTTTTTAATATTTTATATCAAATATATTTATTTTAATTGTAACATTCAATAGATAATTAATTATAAAGATAAACAGCGATAACACTAACTAACAGCAATATTACTTAAACATTGAATTTAGAAAATAAGAATTAAATAATGATGATAATTAAATAAAGCTAATTTATTTTTCTCTATTTCTTATCAAATAAGTCTTAATGTATACAAATATCAATGAAATTTATCTATATAATGGGTTTTATAATATTTAATCAAATATCGTTATATGTTATTATAAAACATTGTAAACATTGTAAATATGAGCCAGCCACTCAATATTAGTAGGATTAAATATAAGATAAGTTATTAATTTATATATAATTGTAATTTAATAGCTATTTGCACACAAGCTATATATTTATAAATTTAATTAATCTTTTAAGATTATTAAGCTTAATTAAATTTGAAAAATTATATTTAATATTTTATAACCATATCTATTATAATAATATATCAATTATAACCTTTATAAACCTTATGTTTTTTAGACTATTTTTGTAAGTATAATATAAAATAAAAAAAAATAAAAAATTAAGCTAAAAATAAAAACTTAATTAAAAAATAATTAATAAATTAAAAAAATATTGAAATAATATCTTGTTTAAAATAAAAATATATAATAAAATTATTTTAAAATAATATTACTAATATTGTGTTGCCTTTTAGCTAACAATTTAGCTCTTTCAATATTTTGACCATTCTTACCAATAGCTATTCTTTTATTAGTATTGTCTGCAACTAAAGTAGCGGTTCTTTCTTTATTTTCTTTTTGAAGAACTTTGATACTTCTAAATTCAGCTTTAGCCATTAAATTTTTAATGAACTCTGCAGGATCATCAGAATGTTCAATAATTTCAACACCTTTATCAACTGCATTTTGAACTTTAATTACATTACTTCCTTTTTTGCCAATAGCTAACCCCATATCACCATTTTTAACAACAAAAGTTACTTTGCCATTTTCTTCATCAATGATACAGTCTTTAACCATAGCACCAGTCATACTCTCAAAAAGAGCTATATATCTTATTTCATTAGAATTAAACTTAATAGACACTCGAATCTACCCCATTAAGATATTATTTCTAGTATAGTAGAATCTCCTGGATCGTTTATGACTAAAGTAGCCACAGTAAAAGGTTTACCACAAACAGAACCTAATTCAACACTAGTTCCATCAAAAGTGTGAACTGGAATTTCTGAAAGTTTGCAGTAGTATTCCACATCTTCTAAAATATCTTTAGGACTATTTTTTGCCACAACAACAAGTTGTCCTTTTCCTAATTTTAAAGATTGAATTGATTTTTCAGAGCCTAATGTGACATCTCCTGTGTCAACAGCTACTCTAATTCCTCTATCTACGTCCATCATCTGCCTCCTTTGCTTTTAGTTTTATTTGGATTCATAACGACACCGACTGAGCCGGTACCGAGAGGTATTGGTTGTCCAATAATAATATTTTCAATAATACCCGTTAAATGATCAACTTCTCCCCTTATACTTGCATTAAGGAGATGCTTACCAGTTTCTTCAAATGCTGCACGAGCAAGCACACTGGATTTTTCACCACTAATACCATGACGACCAATGGAACGAACTGCTCCTTCAGAAGTCATCATATCTGCCATCAACATAATATGTCTAATATCAACAATAAGTCCTTGTTCATCAAGGATAGCGCTAGCTTCTCCCATAATTTTATTACGGGCAGCTTCGATACCTAAAACTTGTTCAACTTCACGAATATCATTAGTAGATGTATTAACATTACTTACGCCATTTATTTTAAGAATATCTCCAATATTTGAACCTTGAGTATGCATAACCCATTCTTTAGCTTCTTCGTTCCATTTAATAATGACTTTCTCAATTCTTTTAACACCAGTTATTTGTAAATCTCGAATTTTATCTCCAAGAAGTCTAAGCTCTCTTAATTTTGGAGGATTAGTTTCAGAATCTTTATTTGGAAGTTCAAATACCAACACATTACCTTTTCTAGTTAAATTATTCTTTTTGAAAGTTTTTTCAATTTTATCTTTATAAATTTCTTCAAAATCAAGCCTTTTATTTTTTATCTTTTTTTCATCAATGACAATTTCAATAGTAAAATCAGCAAAATTAATATTAAAATCTTTTAAAATATCATTGATAGTATTTTTATCAATACGATTAGCTAAATATTCTGCAAAAATTTTATTAATATCAATTATTGCTTTTTCACTACTTTGGTTAACTAAAAATTCAACAAATTTTATTACGTCATTCTTTGTAGTTTTAGGATTAGGACTGTCGGAATATTTATAAAATGCTTCTTTAATATCATTCATTGAACTTTGAGAAATTTGTTTAGATAAATATTTAATAAATTCTTTATTGTATTTATACTCGAATTTATCAAGAGAAATGCCCATGACAGGAGTTAAAATTTTAGTTCTGGCATCCACAACTTCAATTAATCTTGGAAGACCTAATGTAACATTTATCTCAGCTACTCCTGCATAGTGAAAAGTACGCATTGTCATCTGAGTACCAGGTTCTCCAACAGATTGAGCCGCAACAGTACCTACAGATTCACCAGGTTCTACTTTAGCTCGTTGATATGCCATATTTACCTTTTCTACTAGTTCAACTTTTTCATCATGGGTGAGATCTTCTCCTCGAGAAGTATATTCCGAAGAAGTACGAGCTATATCAGAATAAAAGCTATCAGGAAATTCAATATTTTTCTCCTTAGCAATTTCCCTAAATTCCAACTTAATCATTTCAATACCTAATTCACTATCAGTATTGTCCCCTCTAACAAGATTATTGGCAATGTCCTGAATATAACTTTCTGAAATTTCAACATTTTTCTCTCTTGCAGTTTCTTCAATTGTTGGTTTAATTATTTCCCTTTCTAAGTCGCTATCTGAAATTTCTCCTTTAAGAAGATTATCAACAATCTTCTCAATATCACTATCTGAAATTTCAACATTTTCATTTTTAGCCTTTTTCTTAATGTCTTCTGTTACTTTAGCAGGATACTCATTTATTTCCTTAATTATTTCATTTTCTAAATTGTTGTCTTTGAGACCTTTTTTAACGAATTTTTCTGCAATATCCTGAGTATAATCTTCAGAAAAAACAATTTTTTTCTTTTCAGTAATTGTTCCAATTGTTTCAATAGTATTAGCTATGTTATAAGCTTTATGGGCTTTAGTAATTATTTTATTTAAAGTTGTTTTTGCCATGTCTCCTCTAACATATGAATCTACAATACGATTAAGACATTTTTCTGGAATTTCAAATTTTTTATCTTTAGCAGTTCCCTTTATTTCTTCAATTACTTTATCTCGATAAAGTTCCTTTTCATCGTTTATTTCTTTTATTAAATCTTTATCAGAAATTTTTCCACTAATATTATCGTCTATTATGCGATTAAGACGAGGTTCTGGAAATTTAACTCCTTCATTTATAGCAATTGCATTAATAGTTTCTTTTTCTAATTCATTGTCAGTAATCTTACCCTTAAGATAAATCTTTGCAACATCTTTAACCTGATTGGGAATTTTAGCTTTTTTATTTTTAGCAATTTTATTGATTCTTTCAATTAATTGGGATCTATAAATCTTTTTTACCTTGATTATTTTATTTAATAAATTTTTTTCTCCAAAACTTCCATTGACAAATCCATCTGCAACCTTATGAATACAATCATCAGGAATTGGAAATTGAACCTTATCATCAAATTTTATCTTTTTATCATCCTTGTCATCATCGTCAGTAAAATATCTTTCAACTTCTTCATTACCCTCATTATACTTTTCATCAATTTCACTAATTAATTTAATTACTTTAGTAAAATAATCTTCTTTTGCATCGATAATTACTTTTTCTAAATCATCACTTTTAATGGATCCATTGATATAGTCATTTAAAATATTTTTAGTATAAGATGAATTTTTAGGAAATCTAAATTTACTCTTTTTAGCAACTTCCATAATATATGAATCAATTATCTCTTTTTCTAAATCTTCATCAGTGATTATTCCTTTAACATACTTATTTACAATTTTAGTGAGATAATCAGATCCAATTTTAGCTTTTTTTTCTTTTGCAAGTTCATTGATTCTTTCAATTAGTTTAGCTCGATAGTCTTTTTTTCTCTCAATTACTACTTCTTCTAAATCATTATCATTGATAATTCCTTTAATATAATCATTAGCAATGTCTAAAATAGAAGTTTCAGGAATATCAAACTTTAATTTAGGTGAATTTAATCTTTTACCATTATATTTTTCATCAATTCCCTTAATTTTTTCAATTATTTCAGAGATATAACTATTTTTTGCATCCATTACTACTTTTTCTAAATCATCACTTTTTATGGTTCCTTTAAGATAATCATCTGTAATTTCCTGAATAATATTGGAATGTCTAGGAAATTCAAATTCATTCTTTTTAGCAATTTCCTGAATATACATCTCAATTATTTTTTTTTCTAAATCATCATTATTGATTTTTTCTTTAATATTATCATTCATAATTTTCTGAATACTACTTTCAGGAATTTCAAATTTTATCTTTTTGGCAATTTTCTTAATTATTTTTTCGTCTATTACCTTTTTGTTTTTAATATCTCCCACAGAAATCACCTAATTACTCATATTCAATAGTTATTTTTTAATCCTCATTTCATCAATAATTTTAGAATAATTAGCTACTTTACCACTATCACTCTTAGCTGGATCAACTTGATCTTCGCCAAACATGGTTTGAATAACCATTCCTCTATTATCAGTAACAACTCCATTGTCATTTACATTAAGATCTTGAAGAGCATTTACTAATCTTCTTTGCATATAACCACTTTGAGCAGTACGAATAGCTGTATCTACTAAACCTTCTCTCCCACCCATAGCATGGAAAAAGAATTCAATAGGATCCAATCCTTCTTTATAACTAGAATGGACAAAGCCTTTAGCTTTTGCACCAAGTTCGTTCTTTTTAAAGTGAGGTAATGTTCTTTCAATATATCCTCTATCAATTCTGCCACCACGAACAGATTGTTGACCAACACAAGCAGTAATCATAGTTAAATTAAGCATAGAAGCTCTTGCACCAGTTGTAGCCATAATAACAGAATGGTTATCCATTCCGAAGTAATCTTCGGCTATTTCTCCACAATTATCCCTTGCTTCACCAAGAACCTGCATAATTAACATTTCAAGAGTTGCTTCTAAAGTTCTTCCTGGAAGTGCTTCAAGCTCACCATTTTCAAAAGCTTCAACTAGCAAATCTACTTTATTTTCAGCTTTACGAAGATTTTCTTCAATTCGTTCTTTTGCTTCATATGGAATTTCTTCATCATTGGTACTTGTAGTAATACCTGTTTTCATAATACCTGAAATAGCCAAATTAGTTGAAGCATCCAAAAACTTCCTTGCTTCATCAGCCCCTTCTTCTTTCATGATAGTATCTAAAATTTTACCAGAAAATGATCCAAAAGCTTTTTCATCCATTGCACCAGAGACTAATTGTCCATCTTCAATAGCCACATATGCATCAAATTCACAGTTTTTAAATAAACATTTACTACAATGTTTACAAATTTCAGCTTTATATTGCATATTGAGATTTTCAGGAAGAATTAAGCTGAATAATTCTTTTCCGTTCCAATCTTCGTGTTTTCTCTTAGGAATAGGGAGTTTAGCCTTTCTAATGATTTGGAATGCCTGTTCTTCAGTAAAATTTGCAGCATCTCTTGTAAGTAAATATGCTCCAGAAATATGATCATGTATAGCACCAATAATTGGACCTCCAAATCTAGGAGAGAGAATATGTTCCTGAACTCTCATAAGAGATTTAGCTTCAGCCCGAGATTCATCAGTTTGAAAAACATGCATATTCATTTCGTCCCCATCAAAATCTGCATTATATGGAGGACATACACATAAATTAAGTCTAAAAGTTTTATATGGAAGAACTTTAACTTCATGAGCCATCATAGACATTCTGTGAAGTGAAGGTTGACGGTTGAACAACACAATATCTCCATCTTTTAGATGACGTTCCACAATATACCCTGGTTCTAATTTTTCAATAATAGCGTCCTTAGTTTCATCATAAACTCTCATTTTACGCTCATCATGACGTATTACATAATTAGCTCCTGGATGGACATCAGGTCCATTCATGATGTATTCTTTCATTTTGTCAATGTTCCATTCATTTACATAAACTGGAACAGTAACTTCTTTAGCTATCATCTCAGGAACTCCTACTTCATTTATACTAATGTTAGGATCTGGTGAGATTACAGTACGGGCAGAGAAATTAACTCTCTTACCAGAAAGATTACTTCTAAATCTCCCTTCTTTTCCTTTAAGACGTTGCGCTAATGTTTTAAGAGGTCTTCCTGATCTGTGACGAGCTGGTGGAACACCAGAAGCTTCATTATCAAAGTAAGTTATAACATGATATTGTAATAGTTCCCAAAGATCCTCTACAATAAGTTGTGGAGCTCCAGCATCCATGTTTTCAGAAAGCCTCTGATTAATTCTAAGAATATCTACAAGTTTGTGAGTCAAATCATCCTCAGAACGTTCACCTGTTTCAAGAGTAATTGAAGGTCTCACAGTAACAGGAGGTACTGGAAGTACTGTTAAAACCATCCATTCAGGACGAGCTACTTCAGGATTAACACCTAAAACATATACATCTTCATCACTAAGTCTTTCAAGTCTTTCTCTAATCTCATTTACAGTTAATTTATAACTTCCTTCTCTTATTGTGACTGGTTTATCTAATTTAATATCTTCTTGTTCTTTAACACAATGAGGGCATATATCTCTACGAGAATCATTATACACCTCTTTAAGAATATCATTAATACTTTCATCATTTTTTCTTAAAGCATCAATTTTTTCACGATATTGTTCAATTTCATCATTTTCCAAAAGAATACGTCCACAATAGTTACATGTAGAACGTAAGATTTTATGAATAGTGTCACCAAATCCAACGTGAATCACTGGTCTTGCTAAGTCTATATGGCCAAAATGTCCTTGACATTCACCACCCTTAGCACCACAAGCACGACATCTTAAACTCGGATCAATAACTCCTAAATGAGGATCCATCAATCCATTTTCGATTGGATAACCATCTTCATCATAAGTATCTGGAGTTTCAATCCTAATAACAGACATTTTCCTAATATCCTCAGGAGACATTAATCCAAAGTTAATCTGAGAAATCTGTTTTATTATTCCTTTCAAAATATTAGCTCCTTATTAATATTTTAATTTTTTTAATATTTCAATAAATAATTATAAATCTAAATAATTCTATAACATAATAACAAAGCTATGCTTTATCCTCTAAAACTAATTTAGGGAATATACATAAACTTTTAAGTTCATCCAATAGAAGTTTAAATGCATAAGAAATTTCAACAGGATACGAGTCAGTATCTCCACAAATTGGACAATACTTTTTGTCTCTAATTTTATCATAAACTGAAATCATACCACAATCACCACAGATTATAGCATCATATTTATCAGATTCATCTAAAAGTCTTTCTTTAAGAGCAAGGGCAGCCCCATGAGCAATTAAACAATCCCTTTCCATTTCTCCAAATCTTAAACCTCCTTCACGAGCCCTACCTTCAGTAGGTTGACGAGTTAAAACTTGTACAGGTCCTCTTGAACGAGCATAAACTTTATCAGTAGTCATGTGATGTAATTTTTGATAGAAAGCCACTCCTATGAAAATTTCAACTTCTATTCTCTCTCCAGTCATACCATTATATAATGATTCACATCCTGCAGATTCAAAACCATGCTGCTTTAAATCTTCTTTAATTTTTGTCTCTAAGTCACCACTAAATGGAGTTCCATCAACTCTATGTCCTTCCATACATCCAGCTTTACCTGCCACCATTTCAATTACTTGTCCAATAGACATTCTTGAAGGAATCGCATGTGGATTAATTATTATATCTGGAACCACTCCTTCTTCTGTAAAAGGAACATCTTCTTGAGATAAAATAAGACCCACAACACCTTTTTGTCCGTGCCTTGAAGCAAATTTATCACCAAATTCAGGTTGTCGAGTATCTCTAACTCTTATTTTAGCTAATTTACTTCCTTCCATAGTTTCACTTAAAAGAACTGCATCAACAATCCCTTTCTCACCATGTCTAACTGTAATGGAAGTTTCTCTTCTTCGCTCAGCAGCAGTTCCAAATTCATCAATTTCTTCTAAAAATCTTGGAGGAGAAGTTTTTCCAATGAGAACATCCCCAGATTCAACATAAGATTCAGGATTAATAATTCCATCCCCATCTAAATGCCTGTAAGCTTCTTCAGAACGATACCCTCTAACTCCTTTCTCAGGAATTTCAAATTTATCTTCTTGACCTCCAGGGTATCTTCTTTCTACAGCCTCATAAGATCTGAAAAAAGAAGATCTAGCCATTCCTCGCTCTAATGATGATTTATTCAAAATTAAGGAATCTTCCATATTATACCCTTCAAATGACATTACAGCAACCACAAAATTTTGTCCAGATGAACGTTTATCATAGTTTGTTGCATCTATAATTCGTGTTTTAACTAATGGTGTTTGAGGATGGTGCAAAAGATGTGCTCTAGTATCTGTACGTAAAGCATAATTAGAAACATAAAGACCTAAAGCTTGTTTTGTCATACCTGCTTCCATTGTATTACGAGGAGATGAATTATGATTAGAAAATGGAATAATACCAGCACAAATTCCTAACATAGTAGATGGATCTATTTCCAAATGAGTATGATGTTCATTTAAATCATTAAATCCCATAGATATATAAGAATTTTCTTCTTCTTCAGCATCTAAATATTCAATAATACCCAAATCTATAAGGTCATCCCATTTTAGTTTACCTTTACCCATTTCTACAAAGTGTTTGTCCTCAAGTAAAGAAATTCCATCTTTAACAATTATAAGAGGTCTTCTAGCCCTTCCAGGATCATTAAATATGTATATTTCATCAGTTTCATCATAATAAGTAATATTCATCTCATAAGAAATTTCACCAGCTCTCCGTTTTTCACGCATTTGAGTTACAAAATCCACAGGATTCTTACAAGACCCTATCAATTCCCCATTAATATAAATTTTAGTTTTAACATTAGTTATGTATATCTCATCAGTAGTTGTATCATTATAGGTAATTTTAATAATTTTTAATTTATGATAGATTTCACCAGACTTCTGTTTTTCACGCATTTCAGTTACAAAATCCTCAGAGTTCTTACAAGATCCTACTAATTCCCCATCTATATGAATTTTAGATTCTTTTATTACTGGCACTTCATCAATATCAGAATATACTTCCTCAGAAAAATCAACTTCCTCAACTACACTCTCATCAATATCAGAATATACTTCCTCAGAAGAATCAACTTCTTCAACTACACTTTCATCAATACCAGAATATACTTCTTCAGAGGAATCAGCTTCTTTAACTACACTTTCTTCTGTTTGATAATCCTCATCCATTTTTTTCTCATCATTATCTCCATATAAACCATTAAATTCAGAAATTAAATCCTTAAACGGCTTGGCAGTATCATGATAGCTACTCAGTATTTTTTGAATTTCATTTAGTAGCTTTTTTATCTCATTTGTTTCAGAGTCATGCTGATTAGGGTTAAATTCCTCTTGTAAAGGCTTTATAAAACTTTTTGGAACATTTGTATTTCCTTCTTTATATTCCTGTTTTTTATATGTATTCAATTTGTCATTACATATTTTTATAATATAATTAATTATGCTATCAGGATTACTCCAATCATTAAAATCATTTTTCCCAGTCATATCCTTTTCCTCTCTTTTTAATCTTTGAGATTTGTTCATCACAATGTAAAAATGCTTGAAATTTCATCTATATTTATTATTATTCTTAATATCTTAACATAAATCCTTAAGTCCATAATCATTGTTTTAAAAGATTATTAAAATTTTTTCATTTAAATTTTTTCAATAAAATAAATAATTTTAATAACTACTGTAAAATACCCATTTCTTTAATAACATCCTCAATTTGCTGAGTATCTGAACCTTCAGAAATTTTACACATCAATGCTAAGTTTTTTACCAATCCACAATTAGGTCCTTCTGGAGTTTCATTAGGACAAATTTTACCAAACTGTGTTGGATGTAAATCTCTAGCTTCAAAATGAGGCTGACTTCTACTTAATGGGGAAACAACACGACGTAAATGTGAAAGTGTTCCCATGAAACTAGTTCTATCAAGTAGTTGGCTTACACCCGCTCTTCCACCTACCCAATTACCAGTAGCTATTGCATGTTTTATACTTTCAGTTAACACATCCGCTCTAACAGCTTGTCTAATTGAAGGTTCTTTATTACGAGATATGCTTCTTTCAAGTTGATAACCCATATCTCTTGTTAAACTTGTAAATGCAACTCTGAATAAATCTTCCATTAAATCCCCAGAAACCCTAAGACGTTTGTTAGTATAATGATCTTTATCATGATGTTGTCTTTTTTCAAAAATAACTTGGAGTAGCATTTCACACATTTCAGCTAAATAAATAGCTTTATTTTCACGTTTTGACTCGTCTATACCCATATGCGGAAGTAAATATCTATCAATGACATCTTCTGCTCGTTTTATACGATATTCTTCAGTCATTCCTCTAGCTACACGATTACCTATATATTTAATAGCTGCAAGTTGTAAATATTCTTCTTTTTCAGTTTTAGAAAGACCTTCCATTTCTCTTGAATCTAATTTAAGTAATGGCTCAGAAACTTGAATATCATCAGCAATAACCATTCTAAAATCAAAATTTTCAGAAATATGGCTGATAATTTCTTGATCAGTAGATAATCCTAAAGCTCTAATTAAAATAACGAAAGGAATTTCTCCAGGAACATAAGGGAAAGATATTCTTAAATATGCTCCATTTTTACGAGGTTTCCTATATTCAAGGGAAATTCTAGCCCTAAAACCACTTTTAATAGAAGTGACAATAGCTTTAGCTCTTTTTTTATCTGGTCTTTCAAGAATAATTTTATTAGGAGCAATTTCTTCCATAGTTACAACAGCTCTTTCAGAGCCATTAACGATGAAATATCCTCCAGAATCTTGTGGATCTTCACCTTTAGCTATCAATTCTTCTGTATTTAATCCATTTAAGTGGCACTTATCTGATTTAAGCATTAATGGTAATTCTCCAATATCAATCATTTCAAATTCAGATTCATCATCCCCATGATCTAAAGCTAATTCTAAAGACATATGTGCAGAATAAGTTAAATTTCTTAATCTAGCTTCAGTTGGAAAAATCATACTTTTTGAACCATCTGCTTCTTGAGTAAAAGGTTTTTGAATCTCAACTTTTCCAGTTCTAAGTGAATATTCTCCTTGTTCTAATGTAATAGGTTCTGATATATCAATTATGTTCTGTATACGATTATTTATAAAGTCGTTATATGAGTTAATATGATGGTCAACTAAATCATATTTCTCAAAAAATGCATCTACTAATTCCCAGTTATTGTTTTTCATGAATTTCCTCCAAAATAGATGTAATAATAGATTAAACTCTTAAATAGTAATTTGTAATTAATTATGAAATTTAATAATAAATAATATATAATTTTTTTTAATTTTAATGAATTTGAGTAGTATAATATTGGATATTTTATATCAAAATTCTATATCAAAATTTTATATAAATTAACACAAATAGTTAGATATAGACAAATTAACATCATAATAATTCAATTTAGTAATATATAATAATAATATTGAATTTAATAAAAATTATAATATGAGAATAATTTTCTATAACACTAATGGTATCTTTATACAATTTTAATAAAAAAATATAAGTCTAATGATTTATTATCCAATATACAAAAATTTGATTAATTAGAATTTTATTAATTAAACTAAAAATTAAATAATAATAAAATACAATAATTCATTTTATCATTTAACATATCTATAAGTAACAAAGCTTGAATTATCTCTTATTCGAGTAATTTCTAAAACATCTCCCTTTTTAAAGCCAGTATTATATTTAACCTGAGGATCATGAATTTTGATTTTAGGAAGTTGTTCTTTATCAAAATCTTTGTTTTCAAAAAGTTCTTCAATTTCAGCTTCAGATAACTTTCTATGTTCAGGAACATAAATATTTGACAATGTATAATTCGGTACTATTTGAAAACCAGATTGAAAGATTTGGGGTGTGCTTTTAACTTGTGGCACTTTATCAGGGAAAAGTTTCTTAAATTCAGTAGGAGATAAACTAGGGACAAATTCACGTATAAAAATATCTTCTTTTTTCACAATATTCCTCCAAGTAAAAAAATTTAAATATAAAAATAGAAACGGGCCCGACGGGAATTGAACCCGCGGCCGCTTGGTTAAAAGCCAAGCGCTCTGCCAGACTGAGCTACGGGCCCTAATAAATGTGATCTATATCTAAATATACTTTCTCAAACAAACATAAAATAATATACCTATATCTTTTTATAATCTTTATATGAATTTAAATAAGAAAAATACAACATAATACTATTCATATAATAAACACAATTCTTATAGCCATATATATTACAAATGCTTTCTCAAATATTTTTTAAATATGTATTTGAACGCCCTGGCCGGGATTTGAACCCGAGTCGCGGGCTCGACAGGCCCGCATGATAGCCCCTACACCACCAGGGCAATAATTCAAATTTCCTAATCATCTAATACATTTTTGACTAATACAGATAATCTGAAAAATAGTCTCATAATTACAAGATGATTATCACTTAAAAAATCAGTAAATTATCACTTCCAAAACTTTATTTTCAAAAGTATATAATTACTCATCATAAAATATTTAAATACTCCTATATAAAGGTTTCTATTTCAATGTAATTACACGATAATTTTTTTGATTTTTAAAAATTTTTAAAGTAAAAACCTTAATTTTATTATTTTAAAAATTTTTATTCTTAAAGTAAAAATCTAATCAATTAATTTTTTAAAATTTAATTAGCTTAAATAAAATCAAATTTCAAAATTATTAATATAAATAGAAATCCCGCCTGCCGGACTTGAACCAGCAACATTTGGATCTACAGTCCAACGCTCTGCCAAATTGAGCTAAGGCGGGACAAGAAATGGGACCACCCGGATTTGAACCGGAGTCTCAGGCTCCCAAAGCCCAAAGGATCGACCAAGCTACCCTATGGTCCCCTTTATTAACACTTTAAAGAAAAAATCCAATATCACTTTATGAATTTATCATGCTATTCTATGTTAATTTTAATGTTATATAAAGTTTTTGGATTAACTAAATTAAATCTATTGAAGTAAAAAAAATATTTTTACTTAAAAAACTCGTTATCCTAAATTATATTTGAATAAGAGAATTGAAAAGCCCCGGACGGGAATTGAACCCGCGACCACGAGATTACAAGTCTCGCGCTCCACCAGACTGAGCTACCGAGGCAGGTAGTAAATCTTTTAACATCAATCTTTTAGTGAGTATTAACTTATATACTTTTCTACTTATTATAATTATTCTATTTAAAATTATTCTATTTAAAATTATTCTTTCAAAAATTATACAATATTTAAAAAAATTAGCTTAATCTTATTTTAAATGTATGTTTTTATTATTAAATAATAATCATATATAATTTTTATTATTTTTATTATATTTATAATATAATATTTTTATTAATATATAAATATAATATATATTTTATAAATGAAGAAATTATAAAAAATAAAATAATAAAAAATATAATTATAAAAAAATTATTAAAAATAAAATTAAAAATTAAATTATTAAAAAATTGAATTATAAAAAAATAAATTATAGAAAAATAAATTATTTAGATAGTAAATTATAGAAAAATAAATTATTTAGATAATAAACAAATAAATTATATTATACTGGTTGTTAAAATGAACGATACTGAAAAAGAAATCATAGAAGAATCAATAAAAGCATTAGAAAATGTTAGAGAAAAAAATCCTCTTACCAATTGTATAACTAACTATATAACTATTAATGATTGTGCTAATGCTATCTTAGCTATTGGAGGATCTCCAATAATGGGTGATGATCCAAGAGAAATTGAAAGTTTTATTGAAATAGTTGATGCCTTAGTAATAAATATGGGAGCAATAACTAAAAGCCAGATAGAAGCTATAAAACTTGGAACCAACTATGCAACAAAAATCAATATCCCTATTGTATTAGATCCTGTTGGTGTTGGAATAAGCCATTTGAGAAATGAAATTATTCTTGAATTAATTGAAAAATCAAAATTAACAGCTATCAGAGGCAATATGTCTGAGATAAAAGCTATAGCTAGACTTATTGATTTAGATGAAGTAAAAACATCAGATATAAATGTTAGTAAAGGTGTAGATGTTTCTCTAGATGATGAAATCAGTAAAGAAAACCTAAAATATAATGGCAAAATTGTTAAAGCATTAGCTAATAAAACAAATGTGGTTGTAATAGCTAGTGGCCCTATAGACATAATCTCAGATGGAAAAATAACTTATGCTTGTGAAAATGGAGATTCCTTGATGCCAAAGATAACTGGAAGTGGATGTATGTTTACTTCTATCCTTGGAAGCTTCTGTGGAGCTAATGAACCACTTATTGGAAGCATAGCTGCTACAATAGCTATGGGAGTAGCTGGTGGAGAAGCAGCAAAATACGTTAGAAAAGAAAACTCTGGAACAGGAACATTTCGAGTTAAATTAATTGATTATTTATCTAAAATGGATAAAGAACTACTAAAAAAAGAAGCTAAACTATTTGAAATTGAAGTTTAGATATCTAGATGTTTAGATAAAAACTAAGTATACTATGAAAACTAAGAATCAATATTATTGTTAAGAGGAAATATTATGGAAAATATAGATTATTCACTATATCTAGTTACTGATAGAACAAATAAAACAGAGAAAGAATTTTTAAATATTATAGAAGAAGCTATTTTAGGAGGAGTTACAATTGTACAGTTGAGGGAAAAAGATGCTTCAACAGGAGAATTTTACAAATTAGCTCTTGGCCTTAAAGAATTAACTTCTAAATATAATGTTCCATTAATAATAAACGATAGATTAGATATAGCTTTAGCTATAGATGCTGATGGTGTCCATGTTGGACAAAGTGATATGCCTGCAGATATTGTTAGAGATATTATTGGAGATGAGAAAATATTAGGAGTTTCAGCTGCTACAATTGAAGAAATGAAAAAAGCTGAAAAAGATGGAGCAGATTACATTGGAACTGGAGCTATTTTTCCAACTCAGACAAAAGAAGCTGATTGTATAACAATTGATTATTTAAAAGAAATGGTTAAAGAAGTTAATATTCCAGTAATAGCCATTGGAGGATTAGCTGAAGATAATATTAAATCATTAGCTAATACAAATATTGGTGGAATTTCTGTTGTTTCGGCTATTATGGATAGTGAAAATCCTAAATTATCATCTGAAAGGTTAAAAAAAGAATTTGATTTATTATAATATTCATTATTTTTCTTATTTTTTATTAAATTTTATATAATTTTTTATTTTTATATAATATAGATTATTTTTATATGAAATAAAATATTTTTATATAATATAGATTATTTTTATATGAAATAAAATATTTTTATAGGATATAGATTATTTTTATATAATATAGATTATATTAATAAATATTTTAATATAATTTTATAATAAATTTTAGAATAATCTATTTTTATAATAATAATTTAAAAATAAACCCTACTTTTTAGCTGAATTTTTCAAAGCCTCAACAGCCACTAATTTTTTACCAGCAAGGAGATTTATGCAAGCTCCTCCACCACTACTAATGTGATTTACATCATCCTCGAATCCCATAGATACTGTAGCTGCAGCTATATGACCTCCGCCAATAATAGAAAATCCCTCAGAACTAGCTATTGCATTTAATATATCTTCAGTACCCATTGCAAATTTAGGGTTTTCAAAAACTCCTGCAGGACCATTGGCAAATATTGTCTTAGCATTTCTTATTAGCTTAGCATACTTTTTAATAGTTTCTACACCAATGTCAAAAATTGGAAAATCAGGTATTGAGTCTATTGCAACATCTTCTCTTTCGTTATCTTTATTTTCAATAGCTACATCAACAGGATATACGATTTGTGATGGAAACTCTTTTAAAAGCTTTTTTGATTTTTCAACCATATCACAATATCCTTTCTGCTTAATAAGCTCTTTATTCGGAATTCCAATATCTGCACCACTTGCAAAAAGAACAATATTAGCTACAAGACCTGTGGTTAAAACATAATCAGCAGTGTTATTTTTTAACACATTCTCCATAACATCAATGGAATCATCAGCTTTCATTCCACCAAGAATAAAAACACATGGTTTTTCAACATTATCAAGAGCATTTTGAACTATTTTTAACTCTTTTTCCATGATTCTTCCAGCAGCTGATGGGGTGGTTGCAGTAAAACCAACAAGTGAGGGTTGTGATCTATGTGCCGCTGCAAAAGCATCATTTACAAATATGTCTATAAAGGGTGAAAGCTTTTCTACAAGAATTGTATTAGCTTGTTCTTGCGGAGATTTATTAAAAGATTCTTCAGAAAAAAATCTTACATTTTCAAGAAGAAGAATATCATGATTATCTAATTCTTTTATTGAATTTATTGCATCAGAAGAAAAAATAGAATCTATATATTTAACTTCAAGGTTTAAATTCTTTGCCATGACATTAGAATGTTGTTCAAGGGTTGTGAAATCTTTTTTACCTGGACGACTCTGATGAGCCAAAATAACAACTTTTCCACCTTTATCAGATAATTCTTTTATAGTTTCACTATGTAATTTCATCCTAGTATCATCTAAAATTTCACCAGAATGGGGATCAACAGGTGCATTAATATCAATTCTAACTAAAACAGTTTTCCCTTCAATATCAAAGTCATCGATTGTATTATACTTAATTGACATAATTCCACTTGATAAACACTAATAATATAAACTTCTGTATCTCAAAATGTTAATTTTTATTTAAAAATTCAAAAGACAATTCAATATTAAAATCATCCAAAATTAAATTTTACTAACTAAATCTAACAAAGCTTCTTTAGGATTATCAGCTAAAATAATTCCAGAAGCAAGAAGAACACCAACTGAACCTAAGTCCAAAGCTGCCTTTACATCATCACCAGTAGATATGCCTGCACCACAAAGAACTTTTGTTTTTTTGTTTACTTTTTTAACTTTAGCTACAGTTCCTTCTACAATTTCAGGTTCTGCTTGAGAAACTGGAATTCCTGAACCAATAAGTTCTGGAGGTTCAACAGCTACAAATTGGGGGTTTAAAGTAGCAGCAGCTACACTAGTTTCAATGTTATTAGTGCAAACAACTGAAAATAAATTATTCTTCTGTGTAGCTTTTATAATTTCATCTATATCAGCTAATTTCATTCGCTGTTCTGAATGATTTAAAAGAGTTCCATTAATTCCAGATTCCTGAAGACATTCTAATAGATTGCTTCCAGTATGTCCTCCTGGAGTAATTGGATCTATGTGCTGAGCTAAAACTGGAATGTCAGTTTCTTGACAAATTCTATAAATGTCTGCAGATTGAGGTGCAGCTGCCATATTTATACCAGATTCCAAAGCTACAGATTCAAGAGCATTAGCTAATTTTAAAGCATTTTCACCACTAGATTCCAAATAAGTCTTAAAGTTCAATATTACAATTGGTGTTTTAATTGACAAATTAATTCCTCACATTTATGTTGAATTATTTAATTGAATTAACAATTTATGAATTATACAATTTTTATATAAATATATTAATTCTATCTTAATTTATTATATTAAAATATATTTTTATATCATTTATATTATTTGCTATTATAATCAGAATAAATAGAATAAAAATAATAACAGGAAAATAATATTGTAAAAAATAAAAAAGTTATAAATAAAATTATTATAAATTAGAAAAAATATTATAAAAAAATAATATAATAATATAAAAAAATTATTTTAAAATATAGGTATAGAATATAAAAAAATATTATAAAAAAATAATATAAAAATAGAATATAAAAAAAGAAAATAAAAAGATATTTAGAAATTACAAAACACGCACAACTTTACTAACTGAAGCACAAGTTGAAGTGTAGTGTTTACTTCCATATCTTTTAGTTACTAATGAAGATTCAAAATTAATCCATTTTCCATCTAATTTTACTTGAACCCAACGATGGTTTGATGCAGAAGAAGAAGCTCCTTGAACTATACGGACTTCATAATTGTTAGCTTTAAGCTGTTGAGCTGCCCATTCAGCTAATCCCCAACAATCTCCAACTTTGGCTTTAACAACACCTTCAAAAGTATGAGGCCCTCCACCTTGATGATTTAAGTTTTCATTCATATATTTTTGTAGCTTATCTAAACCTTCATAACCACTTAATTCACCAGCTAAAGGTAAACTAGGACTTTTATTAGCTTTATTAACTGCCATATTAGCTAGGTTTTCATCTATTACTATAGTTTTTACACCTTTAAAAATATTAACATAAATAGGAAGGGTTCCTTTATTAGCTTTAACCCATTTTTTATATCTTTTCATTGCATCACGATAAGATGCTTTAGATATTGTTAAATTTTGGGCTTTCCAATTATATGATTTTGGTTGAACGCCTTTATTTTTCTTATATTTATTGATATAAGATGCCATTTTCTTATAATCTTTTAAAGGCATCTGAGTTACTTTAATAACTTTTTTGACAGTTTGGGTTTTATTTACAGCTATCGTATTATTAGTAGTTTGATTTTTAGAAGTTTCTAGATTTTTAGTCTCTTTATTTGCAGGTTCAGTAGCTGCAGATGCTTTTACAACATCTATATTATAATCATTATTATCTTTAATATTAATATTCTTTTGAGTATTTGAAATACTCGCTTCCAATGGAGCTAAGCAACAGATTGCAACTAGTGCAAAAATTACAATAACACCCATTATCGGAAGAAATCTCGAATGTCTTTTAATTATATCGCCTCCATCCATGCATTAAAGCTAATCACTATCTATTTATTCACATCATTAATAATCATTATTTTTTAAAAATATTCAAAAATAATTCTCAAAATTTCAGAAAATTATAAAATTTTAAAATAATTAAAATGAAAAATTAAAATTTGTAAATATATCTAGATTTGACTTTAAAACATTGGATTAGAAATTATTATTACTCTATATATTAAACGGACATAGTATATAAATGTTTTGAAATTTTTTAATAAAAAAGACCAAAATGACCTTATTTTTACATATAAAGGAATTTCCAAAGAAATCGTGTCTATTTGTTATAACACAAACTACTTCGTTATAGTCATTTGAACATGATATCAAAGAGTCCATTTCATTGAGATATTGAATAACAAAGACCAAATACAAAGAATCTAACCAAGATACAAATAAAGATTAATTTTAGAAAATAAAAGAAAAATAAGAATTTGTATTGAAAAATAAGAATAATTAGTACTTTAAAAAATAAAAAAGGATATTTATTGATTTATTAAAAAATAATTATAAAAATTATTAAACATAGAAAATATTTTTATAAAAAATGTATGAAATAGAAAAAAT
>Ga0082212_10001313_pt1 | contig 36605 bp, 36 predicted proteins | sample TergutNt197P3_FD_71548 | JGI IMG/M metagenome (GOLD analysis project Ga0082212, IMG submission 71548) | Neocapritermes taracua P3 segment gut microbial communities from Petit-Saut dam, French Guiana - Nt197 P3 | ecosystem: Host-associated > Arthropoda: Insects > Digestive system > Gut ...
GGCCCAGGGCTTCTCCCGTTTATAATCCGCTCTGACAAAGCCAGCTCATCTAAAGCTTTTTCAAAAGCGCTGCGTTCATCTGTATTATTGTAGTTTTTTTTACCCCATTTTCGATAATGGCAGCAAACATCCTCCCATTTCGGAAAGTCGTGGGGCAATGCCCTCCATCTGCATCCTTCGCGTAAAACATATAGTATTGCGCAAAAAATATCATACAGGTCATATGTGTATGGCCGTGTTGCTTTGGCGGCTGACTCTAAAAAGGGCTTGATAATCTCGAATTGGTCTCTAGTTATGTCGCTTGGATATTTATTTCTCATATAATGGTAAACAGCCTTTTTAGCGTTATTATACCATTTATCGACATTTTATGGACATATTAAACAGCCTCTTAGCATGGATAAACGAGAAACAAGTCTTGAAGATAAAGAAAATCCGTATAAGTTTGACAAACAGAAACAGACAAGTTTTTCAGAATTGCCCCGCAGTGCTAACGGCTATTTTGACTTAGGTGATTGTATAAGAGCAGCTGTAAAAAATGAATATCCTTTACATTACGAATTGCTCTGTAAAAAAGTTGCACCACTTTACGGGAATGAAAAGGCAACAGTAAAAATCCGCAGAGAGGTTGACAATGCACTAAGATCACTAAAAGGAGTCGTTCGCAAAGGTGACTTCTTCTATCCCGCCATAAATGCGAAAATTATACCGAGAGCCGTTGGCAACACACGCGAAATAAAACATATTAGCATAGATGAGTTGGCTGAGGCGATGTTCATTATAGTATCAAATAGTTATGGGATAATGAAAGACCATTTATTTAAAGCGACTGTGCAGGAATATGGATTTGCTCGTTCTGGAGAAAAAATACAAACAGCTATGCAAAACGCATATAAGGTTTTGCTAAATAGCAAGCGTGCCAAAGAAATAGATGGGAAAGTAGTATTATCCTGAAGTGAAGTAACTTCAGGTCAACTTGACCTGAAGTGCTATCGGCTTTTGATGTGCGCTACTTTATCTGGAATTTCCAAATATCACAAACTATAGGCTTCGATGCCCATCTCCAGCAAGTCGAAAGTATACAGCTTTTCGCCAACTCGACGCCCACATAGGTGCCTGGCTGCTAAAGAAACTTGGATTGAGGCAACATATGACGCTGTAAAAGACAAGACGCTTACAGGCTCTTTGGGACTGCTGCCCTCGCTATCCTGGTAGAGGAGGCTATAAAGATTTGTTGAAGGCAACAGCGCAAATGCCGCTTGCCCCTGCCAGCCTTGGATAGCGCCATGCACTATAGGAATACCTTTTTTTTGGCATGCTTCAAAGAGGGCTTTCCTTGTGCTCTTATTGTCTAGCGCGTCAATCGCGATATCGCAGCCATCGATAAAACCGGGAAGGTTTTGGCTGTCCATGGAAGCGTCAATAGCAGTAAAAACAATTCCAGGGTTGATCAATCGCGCCCTTTCGCTTGCAACCAAAACTTTTCTTCGTTCCATTGAAGCAGTCGTTGCCAAGATTTGCCGGTTTAAATCACTTTCTTGGAAACAGCCTGAATCTGCGGTAGTGATTGCGCCTACGCCAATCCTGGCCAGCAATTCGACCGCATACCCCCCAAGACCTCCACAGCCGGCGACAAAAACATGGCTACGGGCAAGCCTGCTCTGCTCTTCCTCGCTTATAGCCCCAATATTTCTCGATAAATTATTGTCCATCCCAAGCCTTTCTGCAGCGACACTCGATTTTTAGCAATTTTTACTAGTATACCATACAGGCACCTGTCTTAAAGAAACGAAATTGGGGTTGGCTGCTAAAATGCAGGCAACGCAACTAAATGCATAAGCTCTCTTTAGCCAGCGAGCGAATGTGGTCATAGTGGCAAAACAGTAGTGCGTAATGCATAATAATTCGGCCATTGTTGATTTCTAGTTTCATTTTATATCCAGAAAAACCGGGGGGCTTTCAAAAAGTTGGGTTTTGCATAAATATTCGCTCTTCAGCAAGTCCATCCAAATTTTGATGCAGCCAATCTTTGTCCACAATGCAAATTATGAAGAAATGGCTGTTTTATGCCACAGCTTTATACTGCCTACGACAGTATTGGCATATGCTGAGCTAATATTTAACATTGGATCAGAAGGCGTATTAAACGCTCGAGAAATATTGACACCATCAGTGAATCATAATATTTCAAAATAACCAGAATTTCGAGTATTGCACGGAAGTTTGGCAAAATGATATAATATTAAGACCTAGACACGAGCGGGATTCATGCCAAGTAGTTAATAAAGAGACATCCTGCTAGGCGCTTTCCCTGTCGGAGGCTTGGTTCAGCAGCAATTCCGGTTAATCCGGTGTTGCAAGTTTGCCCTAAATACTGTATATAATAAATAGATTGATTTATATGGAGGTACCCTTGGCAAAGATTCTTAGAGCGAACGAAATGAGCAAATGCCTTGGTTGTTTTGCTTGTATGCAATTTTGCGCCTGTGTGAACAAAAAAAACCATTCACTTCAAAAGAGCGCGATCCGGATAAAAGCTCCTGGAGGAATATCTGACCGTTTCGTCGCAGTTGTATGCCAGGGTTGCAGCGAGCCTCCCTGTGCAGAAGTGTGCCCGTCAAATGCATTGACACCGCGCAAAGGCGGCGGGGTTAACCAGGACCCGAAGAAATGCATCGGCTGCAGGCGATGTGAGAATGCCTGTATGGGACATGCGATTACTTATGACATGGAAGAGCATAAACCGATAATATGCGACCACTGCGGGATTTGCGCCAATTTCTGCCCCCATGGCTGCTTGAATATGCAGGAGGTGCCAGATTAATGATTTACAAAGATTACATCCGGGTATTAAACGTTGATATGGCCAGCGAGAGGATATATATTGATGAACGCCAAGACCTTATGCCATATCTTGGAGGGGTTGGAGTCGCCGCGAAATTGCTTGAGGAGAATATGCGCGCAGACCTGCCGCCCCTTGCCCCAGAGCAGCCTATCGTTTTTGCGATCGGGGCAATGGAGACAGTATATCCTGTAATAACTAAAGTCGTCGCGATGTTCATCTCCCCATTGACAGGAGAGCTTGGGGAATCCTATGCAGGCGGGCGCATGGGCATGACCATGTTCCAAGCCGGTTTTGACGCCATTGTAATTACCGGCAGGGCTGTCAGGCCAACATATTTAGCAATAACTGACACTGATGTTGTTTTCCGGGATTCCAGAGTCTTTTGGGGAACAGGCTCAGGCGAGGTTGGGCGCCATATCCGCGAATACGAACAGGACCAAGGCAGCAAGCTTTCAATTATCCGCATTGGCGAAGCTGGTGAAAACCTGGTGAGATTCGCATGTGTCAGTGTCGACCGGTACAGGCATTTTGGGCGGCTGGGTTTAGGCGCGGTCTTTGGCTCAAAACAGCTCAAAGCTATCAGCTTAGACGGCAACCGGAGTATGCCAATCCAGAATTACGCGCCTTATTTCAAAGTGATGCGTGAATTATACAAAAAAGCAACAGAATCAGGATTGATGTCAAAATACCATGATTTGGGCACGCCTGTCAACGTGGAGCCCTTGAGCGCTATTGGAGCCCTTCCTACACTCAATCTCCAAAGCGGCACTTATGAGCATGCTGACAAAATATCAGGCGAAGAGTTCGCCAGCGCGCACTTGGTGCGCAAGCTGGCATGTGTAGGCTGCCCAGTAGGCTGCATCCATATTGGCAGCTACCGCAGGACATTTGCAGAGCATGGATATGAGTACGAATCAGTTGAAGTCGGCTACGACTACGAGCTGATATTCTCTCTGGGCTCATATTTGGGAATTGACAACACCAGGGATGTGCTGGAGCTCATCGAAGAAGTCGAAGTTTGCGGCATGGACGCCATGAGCACCGGTGTTGCCCTCGGATGGGCCACTGAAGCCTTAGAGAAGGGCCTTGTGGGTTTAGATGACACATTGGTGGATTTGAAGTTTGGGCAGTCCCAAGCCTACCGCAAAGCTGTCCGCTATATGAGCGGGGCTGAAAACGAGTTCTACCGCAATTTGGGTTATGGGGTCAAGCATGCCTCCAGCGTATATGGCGGCGAAGACTTTGCTATGCATATCGCAGGCAACGAGATGGCGGGATACCACACTGGCTATGCAGCCATTGCAGGCGCGGCAGTCGGGGCGCGACATTCCCATCTTTGCAACGGCGGATACTCGATAGACCAAGGCCTGAAAGATCCGGATATCGATATAGACGACATGGCAAACGCTATTCTCGAGGAAGAAGTCGAGCGCAACTTGTACAACTCTTTGATAATGTGCCTCTTTGCCCGCAAGATATATGACCGTGACACAGTTATCAGGGCATTGTCCGCTATCGGCCAAGAATTGACAGATGAGGATCTTTCAGCTATCACAAAGCGTATATACGCCACAAAGCTGCGCATAAAGAAAGCATTGAATTTTGATTTAAGCGAAGTCCGCTTGCCGAAACGGTTCTTTGAGACACCGTCAATGCATGGCAAGCTCGATGAAGCTAGGACTTACGAGATTATCGAAAGATACAAGGAAATGATCGCCGAAATGGAGGCGTTTACTTGATAAATGTTACGATCGAGACAGGCCAGTGGGCAAAGGCGTATCTGGCTGAGCGGGTAATGCAAATTAGCTTGCCCCAAGGCACCCAAGCAGGCAACTTGGCAAGTGTGTTGGCTATCGGGGAAGATGACGCAGGGGCTGTGATTGTCAATGGATCGATTGCAAAGCCTGGCCAAATCCTGCAAGATGGTGACAAAATCAAGATGCTTGCATCGATTATTGGTGGATAAAAATAGATAAAAAAGGGAAACGCATTGTTTCGTGCGTTTCCCTTTTTCACGTCCAGGTTAAAATTGCCGCAATTATGCGACAGTTGCCGTGTAGCCTTGGAACTCTACGGCAAACACCATTTTCTCGGTTGTGGCGACAGCCTCGTCATACTCGACTGTAGCGTTGTTGGCCTCCAAGCTGACTTGCACATCGCTGACGCCTTCTACAGACTTGAGCGCGCCATCGACTGCTGCTACGCAGTGATCGCATGACATTCCTTCAATATTTAAAATTGCTTTTGCCATTCCAATACCTCCACATTGTTATATTATAGGAATTATTATAGCCCTCGCAGGGGATATTCTGCAACAAATTTTTGCGCAAACACCCCTTTTTGCCGCAGGAAGCCCTAAGTGGGCAGCTATAGCAAAATTGCAAGCTTGCGCCGCTGAGATTGGCTTCAAACCAGCCTAATTAAGAGCATGTAAGCAAGAGTGCCTGCCGCAATGGAAAAAGGCGTTTTGCCTTTGGCAGCCTGGATAGCCGCTGTCAGTGCCGCGCTTGTAGCGGCGGCGATAGAGCGGCTTGCTTGGGCGGAAAAATCCAAGTCCCGCAAGCAATAAACCACCAACAACCCTATAGCGGCGCTAGGCACAACCTTGCCTAAATACTGCAAGAACGCAAAACTGCCTTTTGCCTTTGAAAGGAGTATAAAAGGCGCCCAGCGGGTGATTTGGGTAGCCAAGGCAGCTAGCCCAATTATTATTGAATACTTAATCGTTGTTTCCATTTACATCCTCCAAGGCTAAGTTGATGTCCAATCCGGCGACCTGTTTTCGAAAGACACTCAGGAATGCCACTATTGCCCCCATAGCAATAGGTATAAAGCTGTCTGCGCCTGCCAGAAGAATCGCGCAAATAGAGGCGCTTGCCCCGATTAGCCCAGCTGCGCAGTTTAGCTTGCTCTTTTTTAGATGCTCGACAAACATCGCGACAAACAATGCGCAAAGGGAGAATTCAATCCCTTCAAGACCAAAGCTGGCCAATGAGCCGGCAAGGGCTCCCAACAAAGTGGCAAATGACCAGTAAAAGTGGTTTAAGGCAGAGACAAAAAAATAGAAATATGCCCGGTTGACATCCTCGGGCGGGTCTACTGAAGTCAACAATGAAAATGTCTCATCGCACAAGGCGAATATCAAATATGGCCTCAAGGCTTTAGAGGCGCTATACTGCCTGCTCAACGAAAGCCCGTAGAAAAAATGCCTTGCATTGATCATTAATGTCAAAAAGAACACGCTAGCCCAGTCTAGGGGCGCCAAAAAGAATGGAGCGCATAAATACTGGGCGCTGCCAGCGAATACTGCCAAGCTGCTAGCCAACGCCCAAACAGCCCCAACGCCAATGCTGTCCATGTACATTCCATAGGCTATGCCGAGGAATAAAAAACCTGTCAACACAGGGACAGTGTGGGGGAAAGCAGCTAGGAGGGCTTTTTTGAGTTCTTTATATGTTTGCATAATATTGCCAAAAAAAAATTGCGGCTAAGTTTTTTTTTAAGGATAGCGCCAAGGCAAGCTTTTGTCCAGAAAAATCGTAGTCGCCATAGCAGTGCGAAATAACTGCCAATCCGATAAAATGCGCTATACAAGAAGCAATCAGCAAATCATTGTTGAAAAAAAAACATAAAAATGTTAAGATTCTAACAAACATGCGCCATGCGCGTTTCTTTTGCATGTAGCAAATTTTCAACCGCCAAAGCGGGCGGAGGTCGCTTTGCCAATATTATTTTGGCTTAGAAGCCCAAAAACAACACGGGCGCGCTATTTCGATACAAGTAAAGGGGAAAAAATGAAAAGAACAAAAAATGTACTTGCCATGCTTCTAGCAATCGCCTTAGTGCTCTGTTCATGTGGCGGTGGAAATACTGCTGACACAGGCCCGATCAAGATCGGTGTCAACTATGAGTTGTCAGGCGCTGTAGCGTCATATGGCATAGACTCTGTAAGGGGAATCCAGATGGCTATCGACGAGATCAATGCCGCTGGAGGGATCAAAGGCAGGACGGTCGAACTGGTTATCTATGACAACACCAGCGAGCCGGCTGAAGCCACATCCTTGGCAGCTAAACTAATGGAGCAAGACAATGTAGTCGCTTGCCTCGGCCCTGCGACATCTGGCAGCTTTAAAGCCACAATCCCAAGCGCACAGTCCAACAAAGTGCCTGTAATCAGCGCTTCTGCAACAGCAGACAAGGAAGTCACAGTTGATGCCAACGGTAACGTCAACGAGTATGTTTTCCGCATCTGCTTCACTGACTCTTTCCAAGGGGTCACCATGGCGAATTTCTCTGCCAATACCCTTAATGCGCAGAACGCTGTAATTTTCATGGATTCAGCAAGCGATTATGCCAAAGGCCTTGCAGAAAGCTACAGGGCTACTTTTGAAGCTTTAGGCGGCAATATTGTCGCTGAAGAAGCGTACGTAGCAGGCGACACTGATTTTAGGGCTGTTTTGACAAAAATCAAAGCGACCAACCCTGAAGTCATGTTTATTCCAGGCTACTATGAGGAAGCAGGGCTAATCATAGCCCAAGCCCGCGAGCAGGGAATTGATATCCCGATACTCGGGGCAGACGGGTTTGACTCTCCGACACTGGCAGACCTTGCCGGAAAAGAAGCGCTAACCGATGTGTTTTTCTCCAACCACTATTCAAGCCTTGACGAATCCCAGAGCGTACAAGACTTCATTGCCGCGTTTAAAGCAGCCAACAACGATGTTGCGCCTAACGCGTTTGAAGCGCTGGGATATGACCTCGGCAACTTTATCGCAGACTGTGTATCAAGAGCCGCCACAATTGACGGAGAAGGCGTCAAAAACGCTATAGCTGAGACAACAAACTTTGTGGGAGTCACAGGCTCATTCTCCATTGGCGCAGACCACAACCCGGTCAAAGCCGTAGTCGTTATAGAGCTTAACAATGGCGAGCAAGTCGGCGCTCAAAGGGTGGAAGTATCACAGTAGTCAAACATACTTTTAATAAGGCAAATTTTGCGGATCAAGCTCAAATTTTGCCTAAACACTTTAAAAAAAGCGGGTAAAAGCTTTGGAAATGTTTTTGCAGCAAATAGTTAATGGTATCTCGTTAGGCAGCATTTACGCGCTTATGGCCCTTGGGTACACGATGGTCTATGGGATCATCAGGCTTATCAATTTCGCCCATGGCGACGTGTTTATGTTAGGGGCGTTTATTGGATTTGCTTTATCGACACGCTTCTCATTCAGCTTCTTTCCCGCTCTGTTGATGTCAATGGCCGCTTGCGCGGCCATTGGCATGGGCATAGAGAGGATCGCATACAGGCCCTTGAGGGAATCATCCAGAATCGCAGCGCTAATCACAGCCATTGGCGTGTCGTTGTTTATTGAATACACGATGATGTACTTTGTAGGCGCCAGGGTGAGGGCATACACCCCGCTGCTGCCAAGCAGCATCTATACATTCAGGGGAGTAATCTTCAGTTTCCAGCAAATTGTCATAATAGCCACTACAGTAGCGTTGATGTTGCTATTAAACTTTATCGTCCTCAAGACAAAGCGTGGAAAAGCCATGCGGGCAGTCGCCGCTGACATGGACGCTGCCCAGTTGATGGGCATTGACATCAACAAAACAATCTCATTCACATTCCTTTTAGGATCCGCCTTGGCGGGCGCGGCAGGAGTGCTTGTCGGCATCTATTACAACTCAATAAACCCGTTGATGGGATCCATGTTGGGAATGAAAGCATTTATTGCCGCTGTTTTTGGCGGTATCGGAAGCATCCCTGGCGCTATGCTTGGAGGCTTGGGCATAGGCATAATCGAGACTATGGTTGCAGGATACGCGAACTCTATGTACAGGGATGCGGCGGTCTTTCTGTTTTTGATCATAATTCTTATTATAAAGCCTACAGGATTGTTAGGCTCAAGCTCTGGAGAGAAGGTGTAGAGCAATGGATGTGCCACGCACTGTTTTCACCAAGAGGAATTTAGTTTGGCTAGCAGTTTGCCTATCTATTTATTTTTTGGTGTTTTTCCTGCGTTCGTATGGGATTTTGGGCAATTACCATGAAATAACTATCGCACAAATATGCATAAATATTATGTTGGCGGTAAGCTTGAACTTGATTGTCGGCTTCACTGGACAGTTCTCCCTGGGCCATGCTGGTTTCATGTCCATAGGCGCATACGCCACATCGCTGGCTTTAAGATCTCGACCTGACACAATCGGGTTTTTAATTGGCATCACTATCGGCTCTGTGCTGGCACTGGTTGTCGGTGTCATTATCGGCATTCCCACATTGCGCCTAAGAGGGGACTATTTGGGCATAGCCACTTTGGGGATGGCTGAGATAATAAGAGTTGTATTTTTAAACCTTAAAATCACAAACGGCGCTGCAGGCCTTATGGGAACTTTCAGGGCAGCAAATTGGACATGGCTGTACCTGCTCACAGTAATGGCAGTGCTTGCTATCAACAACTTTGTCAATTCAAGCCATGGCAGGGCATGCATCTCAATCAGGGAAGACGAGACCGCTTCAGAGGCCATGGGAGTAAACACTACAGCATACAAGATCATCGCCTTTGCTTTTGGCGCCTTTTTTGCAGGGGCGGCAGGGGGATTGTATTCATCATACTTTTATTTCATCAAACCAGATTTGTTTGGTTTCCTAAAGTCGATTGACATGCTCGTTATCGTTGTGCTCGGTGGCCTGGGAAGCATCACAGGAACAATAATTAGCGCTATTTTGCTCAGTTTGCTTACAACAATCCTGCAAGATTTCTCCTCTGTCAGGATGATTGTATACTCGGTGATTCTAGTAATTATTATGCTCTTTAGGCCCCAGGGCTTGATGGGCACAGTAGAGATCTCGCATGTGATTGATAAATTCGCCCGCAAGGACAAAGAAGATGCCAATACTGTCAGTTGAAAACCTAAGCAAGTCTTTTGGAGGGCTGGCTGCTGTTTCCCATGTTAACATGACTTTGGAGAGCCAAGAGCTGGTAGGGCTGATAGGGCCCAACGGGGCAGGGAAGACTACTATCTTCAACCTGCTCACAGGGGTCTACACGCCAACTTCAGGCACAATCACTTTTGCCCCCAATGGCGAGGTTTATGAGATACAGGGCATGAGGCCGCACCAGATAGCCAATCTTGGAATAGCCCGCACTTTCCAGAATATCCGGTTGTTCAAAGATATGACAGTCATCGACAATGTCTTGATTTCGATGCATTCACAATTGTCTTCATCAATCGCCTCCTCCCTATTTCGCACTTCGAAGTTTTACAACAGCGAACGGGAAATGAGAAAAGAGGCCCTCGAGTATTTGTCGATCTTTAACCTAGACAAAAAGCCAAAAGTGCTCGCAAAAAACCTGCCATATGGAGAGCAGCGGCATTTAGAGATTGTGAGGGCATTAGCATCAAAGCCTAGCTTGATCCTTTTGGATGAGCCGGCTGCCGGCATGAACCAAAGCGAGACTTCCCACTTGTCCGCGACTATCCGCCGGCTAAAAAACGAATTCGGGTTGACCATACTCCTTATCGAGCATGACATGTCGCTGGTTATGGAACTGTGCGAGCGTATATACGTCTTGGACTACGGCATGCTAATAAGCCAAGGCTTGCCCAATGAGATAAAAACAGACAAGCGGGTTATAGAGGCTTACCTTGGGGAAGATGCCGCCCGCGACATTGAAACCGGAGGTGAAAGCTGACAAATGCTTGTTATTGAACAGATGGATGTGCACTATGGCATAATACAAGCCATCAAGGGCATCAGCATCACTGTAAACTATGGAGAGGTCGTGTCTTTGATAGGCGCAAACGGCGCAGGGAAGACAACAATACTGCGCACAATTTCGGGCTTGGCCAAACAGAGTGGCGGATCTATCACTTTTGAGGGTGATGATATCACAAAGATGGCTGCCTCGAAACGGGTAGAAGCTGGAATCAGCCATGCTCCGGAAGGCAGAAGGGTGTTCCCTGGAATGAGTGTCTATGAGAATTTGGAGCTTGGGGCGTATTTGTCCAAGGACAAGGCAAAGACAAAGAAATCGATTGAAATGGTTTTTGGGAAGTTTCCACGCCTTGCCCAGAGGGAAAAACAAATGGCGGGGACATTGTCAGGGGGAGAGCAGCAAATGCTTGCCATTGGCAGGGCGCTTATGCTCGATCCGAAAATCCTGCTGCTTGACGAGCCTTCAATGGGGTTGGCGCCGCTTTTAGTGAAGGAAATATTCAACACCATAAAGGAAATTAATTCGTCAGGAACAACAATCCTTCTCGTGGAGCAGAATGCAAGCCAAGCCCTTGCCCTTGCCGACAGGGCATATGTCTTGGAGACAGGAAAGATTGTCTTGTCAGGAAAAGGCGAGGAGCTACTAAAGAGTGATGAGGTGCGCAAAGCGTACCTTGGCGGCTAAACTGGGAGGTAATCGTTTATGCTAGTAAAAGAGCGGATGAGCTCGAATCTGCAGACACTTAGAGAAAGTGTCCAAGTTAGCGAAGCAATGGTCATTTTCAAGGAAAAAGGTTTGAAGAGGATGCCTGTTGTAGATGCTGCGGGGTATCTTGTTGGGATAATCACTAGCGAGGATATCTTGAAGGTTTCACCTACACAAGCCACGTCTTTGAGCATACACGAAATCAATTATATCCTGTCTAAAACCTTTGTATACGATGTAATGCAAAAGCAAGTGGTCACAATCAGCCCTGAGGAACTGATTGAAGAGGCTGCTGTAATGCTTAGGGTGAACAAAATTGGGGCTGTTGTTGTTGTTGAAGGAAAAAAACCCGTTGGCATTCTGACTGAAAGCGACATATTTGACGCATTTATTGATGTCCTGGGGTTTAAGTCACTTGGATCAAGGATATCGATCATCGTCAAAGATGTGCCTGGTGTAATAGCAGATATCGGCGAGGTTTTTAAAAAGCGCAATATGAACATAACCAACATCGCCAATTTTGCCAACGGCACTTATGCCGAAGTTTTGGTGCGCACAGACTCATACGAGATCCAAGGCGTCATGGACGACTTGGAGTCGCTCGGATACGAGATAGATAGCTTGCACCAATACTATTAGAAAGCATAAGCAGCGGACCGGCTAATTAAAATTCCGCAAAGTTATAATTGGCTTTGCGGAATTTTGATTAGCCGGGCGCCCTCGGTTATTTAAAAACCTATCCAACGGCTTATGCTTCCCCAAGCCGCTCTTGGGCTGGCGGGAACAATATCCCTTGACACGTTTCCCTGGCGAGCGGCGTGGAGGCAGTTGTCGCCTATCCACATAACTGCTTAGGGAAATGCTTGCTGCCTCAATTAATTGATATGATGACTATAAAATTGGAGTTATAAAAGGCAAGGCCCAATAAATTCCAAGATAGCAGCTGATCGGAGAACATTACAATAATTGAATAAATACGGAATTGTTGCGAACTAAGTTGGGTTTGCTTGGAAAATAACGAAATCCAGCCCAATAATGTCATTTTGATATTAATCGTGCATGCAATTGTTTGGATAAGCTCAAGAATTATTATATTATTATGTAATGAAATTATCATTACATAAAATAATGGATATTGAGAATTTTAGAATGAGAAAAATAGCAAAAGCAACGATTTGTTTAACTTTAGCGCTTGCAATTTTGGCAATAGCCACAGCATGTACCCCCAAGCCGCCTGCCAACACAAACGGGAATGGCGATGACGGGTTTAAAAAGCTTATTTGGGGCTCGATGACCGAGCCAGTGACTTTGGACCCATTAAGCGCACAAAATACCGCAGACGGCAGAAGCATTCTTTTCAACGTGTTTGAAGGGCTTGTAAAACCAGAGCCAGACGGAAGTTTGTCTAACTGTTTGGCACAGTCCTATGAAATTGACGAGGCCGCCCTTGTCTATACCTTCAGAATCAGGGAAGGGGTTTTGTTCCACAATGGGGCCACCCTGACTGCAGAAGATGTGAAATATTCGATCTTGCAAGCCCAAGAGCAGTCACTTCCTGGGCTGTCTGCGATTGAGGGCATAGATGCCAATGGGATGGATCTTGAAGTTGTGCTTTCTGCCCCTGACACATTCTTCTTGCCCTACTTGACCGTAGGTGTTGTCCCTGATGGATATGAAGACCGCGAAGCCAATCCTGTGGGGACCGGGCCGTTTTATATAGCTTCATACTCCCCACAACAAAACCTTGTGCTTGCAAAACACGAAAGCTATTGGAAAAGCGGTGTGCCTCTCCTTGATGAGGTAGTGGTAAAATTCGCCGCGGACACAGGGGCTCTGCTATCATCCCTGCAAGCAGGGGTGATCGACGGGTCAAACGTGAACTATGTCCAAGCGGGCCAGCTGGATGAATCACAATTCAATTTCACAAATGCCCAGTCAGCTTCAGTGCAAGCGCTCTTCTTGAACAACGCTGTTGAGCCCCTGGACAACATAAACGTGCGCAAAGCCATTGCCTACGCTGTTGACAAGGGGCAAATTGTCCAAACTGTGTTTAACGGGCACGGGACTTTGGCAGGCTCGCCTATGATCCCCGGTTTAAAACAGTACGTCAACAACGATATTGCCGATGCCTATCCTACCGATATCCAAATGGCCAAATCCCTTTTGGAGAAGGCAGGCTACCCTGACGGGTTCGAACTAAAAATAACTATCGCGTCAAACTATACGATGCATGTTGACACTGGCCAAATGATAGTCAACCAACTGGAGCAGATAGGCATCAAGGGGACTATCGAGCTTGTCGATTTGGCTACTTGGCTTTCTTCTACTTATCGTGGAAGGCAGTATGAGGCGACGATAATATCTGTCGATGGCAGCCTTTCCCCTTCAAGCTTTATGTCCCGTTACCAATCGCAGAGCGAAAGCAATTTTGTCAATTACTCAAGCGAAAAGTATGATGAGTTATTCTCTCGGGCCATTGCGGCAATAGATATCGATGAGCGCATCGAGTTATTCAAACAAGCCCAGCAAACACTTTCTGACGATGTTGCCAGCGTGTACCTGCAAGACATCGACAGCATCTGGGCGATCAAAAAAGAGTACTCAGGGATAGTAGATTATCCCATATACGTTTTTGACTTTTCCAAAATCGTGCTTGATTAGATAGGATTATTAAATGAGACAAGTTTTAAGCCGGATAGTATCTTCAATAATAACACTGGCATTGGTTTCTGTGTTGGCGTTTGCGGCTTTTAACATAATACCAGGAGACCCTGCTTTGGTCGCATTGGGCACAGAAGCGAGCCAAGAACAATTGGATGAGCTTAGGGTAAAGTACGGTTATGACAAACCGCCATTTGAGCGTTACTTTTTGTGGCTTTCAGGCCTTGTGAAAGGCCAGCTTGGGGATTCGTTCCGCTACCATAGGTCGATATCGTCCTTGTTAGAGGAGTGCATACCTATAACACTGTGGCTGTCTGCCATTTCCTTGGCTCTGATCCTTGCCATGGGGATTGGCGCCCCTATTGGAGCGGCTATCAGCTCTTCTTTGGAGTTTTCAGCCCGAAGTTCCCCAGCCAGGAAAAAAAAGCATGCCGGCAGGCTTGTTGAAAGCCTGCTGATGTCAACCTGCGCCATAGGCATGTCGATACCGGAGTTCCTAGCGGGGATATTGTGCGTTTGGGTGTTTGGCTTGACGCTTAAATGGTTTACCCCAGGCTTGTTCGTGCCCAAATCAGAGAGTTTTTCTGCATTCGCCTCCTACTTAGTGTTTCCAGCATTTTCCATTGCGATGCCTTGCTCGGCAATGCTGTGCAGAGGCTTGTACGCTTCTTTGAAGAAAGAAATGTCCAGCCCTTATATCATGGCTGTCTACTCGAAAGGGGCAAGCGCAACAAGGGCATTGTTTTCGCATGCGCTAAAGAACGCTATTGTGCAGAATCTGGCGCTGTTCGCTTCAATTGTGGCCTTTGTCCTTTCCGGAAGCATCATTACCGAGAAAGTGTTTTCAATCCCCGGAATAGGGCTTTTTCTTGTATCTGCCGTGTCCTCAAGGGATTTGCCCCTTGCCCAGTCGATAGTGATGTATATCGCATTTTGTGTTGTCTTGGCAAACGCGCTAATTGATGTGGCTATTGCCCTTATTGACCCGCGCTTGCGCCGTTCATAGCGCAACCATAAAAGGATAGATGACTATGTTTTTGAACAAAAGAAAATCACTGGCATTAGCCGCAGCCTTGGCCATCTTGGTGGTTTTTTTGGCGTTTCCTGGTTTTTTCTCCCCATATGGGGTCAACGAGATAAATGCCGGTGACCGGTTTTCGCCGCCTGGCTCAAAGCACCTGTTTGGCACAGACCACTTGGGCAGGGATGTCTTCTCCCGGGTGCTTTTCGGAGCTCGCTACTCCTTGCTCTGCGCAGTGTCAGCAATCATTATTTCGTTTGTCTCCGGGTTGCTGATAGGGCTGCCGGCAGGGTATATGGGAGGTTTTTTCGGCAACAGCGCAATGCGGCTGATGGATGCAATCAACGCTTTTCCTGGCCTTTTATTGGCCCTGTCATTGCTGGCAGCGTTAAAAACTGGCGTTGCATCCCTTGTGGTTTCTATAGCAGTGTTGTTCATCCCATTCTTCACACGGGTGTCAAGGAATGGCGTGGTTGGAGAAATGCCCAAGGGCTATGTGCGCACTGCCCAAATACAAGGGGTGGGCACAGCCAGGCTGCTGTTTGCCCACATATTGCCGAATCTGAAAACTACTCTGCTTTCCAGCTTTATTATCGCGTTTTCAAATGCCATGCTGGCTGAAGCTTCCCTGAGTTATCTTGGCATAGGCATCCAGCCTCCAATGCCAAGTTGGGGCAGGATGCTCTCAGAGGCCCAGCCTTATGTCCAAAACGCTCCTTGGTGCGCAATCGTGCCTGCGGTTTGCATTGTGGGAAGTGTCTTGGCGTTGCAGGCAGGAGGGAGAATCCTTGATGGACAGCTCGTTGGCGATTAGCAATTTGACAGTAGTCGGCCCGCACCCCCATCCTTATTTGAGGGGGGTGGGAATCACTTTGCCCAAGGGGGCAATAGCAGGTGTTGTTGGAGAATCTGGATCCGGCAAAACTATGAGCGCAATGGCAGCAATGGGATTGCTGCCCAAAGGATTCCACATCTCCTCGGGCTCGATCACTCTCGGGCCCGACAAGGTGGAGCTGGTCGGCATGCCAGAGAAAGAGCGCCAAAAAATCCGCGGCAGGCGCATTTCCATTGCGCTTCAGGAGCCTATGTCCTCTTTGGACCCTTTGGTGAAAGTAGGCAAGCAGATTGCCGAGCCGCTCTATATCCACGGGCTGGCCAAAAACAGGGCGCAAGGCATAGCCATGGCAAAGGCAGCGATGGACCTTGCTGGTCTCTCCGGGATAGATTCCATTGAGAGCTACTATGCCCACCAATTGTCAGGAGGCATGCGCCAAAGGGTAATCCTCGCCATGGCGCTGGCATGCTCGCCAGAAGTGCTAATAGCCGATGAGCCCACTAGCTCCATTGATGCCGCGCTAAAGTCGAAAATACTGGAAACCTTAAAAAGCCTCAACAAAAAAACCGGATTGGCTATTCTTTTGATTACCCATGACATCTCTGTTGTGAGGTCAATTTGCGATATAGCATTTGTCATGTATTCTGGAATGGTGATCGAAAGCGGGAAAGCTGCTGATGTTTGTGACAGGCCAAAGCACGAGTATACCAAGGGGCTCCTGGGGGCCCTGCCTTCAGCAGACAAAAAAGGGTCGCTGCTTCCCACCATCCCGCGCGAGGCTGTCCTTGGGGAAGTGCCCCTTGGCTGCCCGTTTGCAAACCGCTGCAAGATGTCGCGGCCTATATGCCATATGGCTTTGCCCAAGATGCACATAGAAGGCGACCATATGTGCCTATGCCACTTTGCGAAAGAAGATTCCAGGCCAAGGGCGTGAGATGATGGATACTGGAGACAACAGCCCGATCATCAGTTTTAAAGATGTGTGCTGCTCCTATGGCTATGGCCGCAGCAAAAAACAAATTTTAGACCATGTCACGTTGGATGTGGCAGAAGGGTCTTTATTTGGGCTGGTTGGAGAGAGCGGATCTGGCAAAAGCACCCTGGCTAACACAGCTATTGGCTTGGCGCGTTATTCAGGTTCAATATCCATTTGCGGTTTTGAGCGATCCAGCATTACCCGCAAGCAAGCAGCATCACTGATACAGTGTGTGTTCCAAGACCCGGCTAATTCCCTTAACCCTTCAAAAACAATAGGTTGGCATATCTGCGAGCCCTTGCGCGCCCTTTATGATTTTTCCCAAGCCGAACAGGAGCGTATTGCTTGGGATTCCTTGGAGCAAGTTGGATTGCCAAAGACTTTTTTTACACGCATGCCAAACGAGCTTTCAGGAGGGGAAAAGCAAAGGGCGTCGATTGCCGCTGCTCTTGTGTCAAACCCTAAAATCTTGATTGCTGACGAAGCCACGAGCGCCTTGGACCCTTGCGCTGCCGCCACAATCTTGAATTTGTTTAAGACACTCAATGGCCAACGAAAGATCACCGTTTTTTTTATATCCCATGACGCAGAAGCTGTCAAATGGCTTTGCGACTCCTTCGCTGCGATGGAAGCAGGGTCTATTGCTAAATCTGGAGATGTGTCAATGCTAGATTTATAAAGTGTGTGTGGATGGCCTCTTTTCAAAAATTTTTTTTTTGCCCCCCATCCTTTTTCGGTATATCCGCTATTAAGCGTTTGGATAGCATCAACCAGGACTTCGCATCCTGCTCGATTAAAGCCCCCAAAACCTGCCCTGCAACTATAAAAATAGCCGCCCGGAATTAATCCAAACGGCCTTTGCGGCTTTAAAACTATCTTCTTCGCATCTTAAAAAATTTTCTTCTTTGCGGAATTTGGGCAGGCCTTGCAGGTTGTGCCGGTTCGGCAGGCTGCGGCTTGGGTGCCTCGGCAGGCGCTGTCCCCATGAGCTTTCTGACAATTTCATTTACTGCGTCATAGTCATATCCTGCAGCCATCAACCTTTGCCTGCGGTCGTCCCCATTGCCCCACAAACCGCTGATGATCTCTCTAGCAATCTCATCGTTTGTCTTTTTCTGGGCAGGATTGGCATCAGACGTAGCTGTGTCTGGAATTGGCGCTGTGTCAAAAGTGCCGTCTGGAAGGTAGATAAAACCTTGGAAGGTGTACCCTGACATAGCGAAAGGCGGTTTTCTCGTTGCTGTCCAGAAGCGTGTGGAGCTGTATCCGCTCTCGGATGTAAGCACTGACCCGTCTGCATTCACTTTTTCAACTATACATACATGGCCGGCTCCATCGTGGGGTGACAAAGTGCCTTTTTGCCAGCACATCACTGCCCCTTCACGAGGAACCTTTCCCCTGGAGTAGCCGTCTTGGGTATTTGGGTACCAGTTCTCCGCGTTTGCCCTTGACAGTTTGTGGAATTCTCCAAGCAACTCCCGCCACCTTCCCCATGCGTACCCAACACAGTTGGGCAGGCAAGAGCCGTTTTTGATCTCGATGCAATAGTTATAGCCATCCTGGTTGTAGCGCCTCCAGTTTTTATCGGTCTCGCTGGGGGCTGTTGTTCTAGGGCTATATACCGTCATTTAGTTTGTTTAGGGAACATCCACTTTAATACTATCATCAGACATAATTATGTCAAAAACGTCTTCGTCAAAAGTGGTCTGTTCCTCTGCTCCTTGTGTTTGTTTTGAGGCACTAGCAGCCGAGGCTGTTGTCCCCCGCTCCATCATCTTGTTGTCCAAGTTCACTAATACTTTCTTCATCTGTTGTCTCTCCAAAAATCTTTTTCAAATTTTCTATAAATTTCATGGCATAAGCTACAATGCCGCTTGAAACGATAAGAAAGGCTATTTTTAAAGTAAAATCTTCCAAGTTCGTAACGCTGATGCCTGCCTGCTCGAATAATCCAGGCAACATTGAAATGCAAATGATCCCGATAAAAATGCTGATACCGCGTATTATGCAATTCAGGATTCCATCCCAGAACTTTCTCCAGTGGAACCGCCCCTTTTTCACGTTTATGGTATAATGCATTCCGGTGCCCGTGTTAGCCAAGGCAAGCAAAAGGTACAGGGCTAACATTTTTATCACCATTTCTATTGTTTCGACCATGACTTGCCTCATTTCTTTGGTTTGTCGGGTTGGCGATTTGTCCATTTTTGCGAGATAATATCTAACAGCAAATCCCCTATATCTACAATATATGCGCAAACCGGCCAATGTGTGTTAACAGGCGCGTCAAATAAGGTGCTTCAAAATGACTTCATCCCTTGGGATGAGGCCGACCTTCAATAACTTGAGGGCTTCATCGCCATAAAGGAATGAAAACATTTCCGAAGGTGTCCTCCCGTTCAGGGAGCGCCTTGGGGTGGAGTTGATGTGGGAAAACATCAACTCCACAAGCTCCTGGGCGGGGAAGCCAAGATCCAGCCCGTTTGGCAAAATGTCCCTTATGTAGTTGTGGGTGTTCTCCACATGGGGCTTCTGCTGGGGCTGCTGGGGGTCGCAATAGAAGACGCGGCCTCTTGTCTGCCCCTCCCTGTCTTGCTCAAACAGGCAGGGGGGCGATTTTTTCCCCTATGGCTTTGCGCTCCTCCTCTGTGAGGTTGAAGCCCTCCCTGGACTCGGAGCGGGTCTTCCCATAGGCCGCTTGCGCTTTCTTGGCATCATAAATGTATTTGTCCAGGCGGCATTTCTTGGTGTCGCATTTGTTGCATGCCCCTGGCGGGCGGTCGCGCCTTTTGCATCCCTGCTCCACGTAATCCCCGCATTTTACGCCGGCGCACCCTTTGCGGCACTTTCCCATGTTGGCGCATATGAATGGGCTGTTGAATGTGTTGCGTGGCTTGAGGACCCTGTGTTTCAAGATTTCCTTGCCGATAGTCGATGGGTCTTTGTTAAGGATCCTGGCGATGTCAGCCTTTGTCCTGCGGTTTCCAATGCCTGTCTCGATTTTTTGGCGGTCTTCGTATGTCAGGTGCTTGTTGTTGATAATTGGCTTTTTGACTGGCATGTGTTGTCCTTTCCGGATCTCCGCACATGCAGCATAAGAAAATGGAAGTTAGTTGTAAATATGCAACTGGAATTTTGTGAAAGACTAAATTCTATTTGGATCATTCTACAATGGAACTTACTTTAACAATTCACCGCGCGTCAAATAAGGCAGCAGCCAAGCGGCTTCAGCTTGTGTCTTTGCCTGTTTGCAGATATAATAAAAAATTGATTAAACAGCCCAATTAACAGGCAGCTAGCCTTAAAAAAAGGAGTTTAGTATTGAAGGTATTATTGGTGAATGGAAGCCCAAACGAAAAAGGATGCACATACACTGCGCTTCAGATAGTTTCAGATATGCTCAATGAGCAGGGCGTTGAAACCCAGCTGTTCCAACTTGGAAACAAGCCCATCAGTGGATGCATTGCTTGCAGGAGTTGCAGCAATACCGGCAAGTGCGCTTTTAGCGACAAAGTCAACGAGTTTTCGGAGTTGGCAAGTGAAGCGGACGGGTTTGTCTTCGGATCCCCTGTCCACTACGCGTCAATCACAGGTGCAATGGCAAGTTTTATGGATAGGCTGTTTTTTTCCAGCCCTGCAGATACATTTGCCTTGAAACCGGCGGCTTGCCTAGTGTCGGCGAGGCGGGCAGGCACCACTGCCGCCCTGGAGCAGTTGCTTAAATACCCCACAATTTCGCAAATGCCGGTTGTCTCATCCCGTTATTGGAATATGGTGCATGGAAACCAAGCTGCCGATGTGGAGAAAGACGAGGAAGGCATGCAAATTATGCGTTATCTTGGGCGGAATATGGCTTGGCTCCTAAAATCCATTGAAGCAGGGAAAAGCTCTGGCGTCAGCAAACCTATTCCTGAAGAAAAGCGCATCGCTACGAATTTTATAAGATAATATTTGAATAAAAAAGCCGCTTTGCATAGCTGGTATTAAGCAATGCAAAGCGGCTGGGCCGCACAAGCTGTCTTATTTATCCAGGTCAAGGCATTCAAAATCCATTAACCCAAGTATCTGGGCCGCTTTGTCAATGCCAGGGTAAACCTCAACCAAAGCCAATCCCCTGCTTGTCAACTCAAACACGCACCTTTCGGTGACATACAATACTTTCTGGCCGCGGTTGAGCGCGTTTTTGCCGCTGAAGCTTATGGCAGATATTTGTTTTTTAAATTTCGCGATGGTTCCTTCTTGCAGTATTTCCACAAATCCGTCCTTGCTCGTTGCGCTAAGGCCTTTTGTGTTGAAACTCATGCAAAAACAAATGGTTTTTGTGGCATGGGTAATATTTGCAAACCCTCCAATCCCCGAATATCCCCCCTCCAGATGGTGGGCGTTGACATTTCCATGGCAGTCTGCCTCCAAGCCCCCTAAAAAGCAAATATCCAGCCCTCCGCCATCATACAAGTCAAACTGGGTGGACATGTCGCAGATCATGTCAGCGCCGATTGTCGCGCCAAAAGCAACCCCTGGAGCAGGTATCCCCCCGACCCCGCCTGCCTCGACAGTGATATGGATGTCTTTCAAAATCCCTTTTAATGATGCGAACTTGCCTACTTGCTCTGGAATGCCGATCCCGATATTCACAATATGGCCCGGCAGCAACTCCCTGGCCGCCCGCTCGCCGATAATATCAGCAGTCTCATCCCCAGTGGCATTCCTCCTGCGCGACAACCCTGTGAGCCGGTTCAAATAGTAGTCCATATGTGTGGCAGGCACATGTATATCGCCGGAAAGGGCAGGGTTGTATGCGCTGTTTACTGCTTCCCCTTCATCTTCAACAACTACTACAGCGTCTACTAAAACGCCCGGAACAATCACGTTTCGGGGGCGGGCAAACTCATGGCTCACCCGTTCCACTTGCGCAATGACTTTGCCTCCATTCTGCTTGGCTGCTTGGGCCATTGAAAGCGCGTCCACAGTCAGATACTCTCTTTCAAAAGATATGTTGCCGTTAGGGTCCACAGTTGTGCCCTTAATTAATGCCACGTCAATTCTGGGTGTTGGATACAACAAAAACTCCTTGCCCTTTACTTCGACTATTTCAAGAAGCTCCTTTGTGGAAGCAGGCCCAATAGCGCAAGTGCCCACCCTTGGATCACAGTAAATGCCCAACCCCACTTCGCTTAAATGCCACTCCTTGCCTGCTGCAGCAGCACGGATAGTATGGGACAGCACTCCAAGGGGAAGGCAATACGCCTCAAGCGCCCCAGCTAAAGCCATTTTGACTGCTCCAGGCATGCTTGCGAAATGGCCAGCGATAATCTCTGAAACTGCACCAGCTTTAATATAACGCTCTGCGCCCCTGTCCTCGTCCCATACACCGAAGCCGGATGAGCAAAAAAGCCGCAGATTGCTTGGAGAGCCGGTTTGCTCAAAACGCTCATACAGCGCCTCATGGAGGGACATGGGATTGCATAAGGCCAAAAACGAGTTAATGGCAACACAATCGCCATCCTTGATGATTTCCATTGCTTCTTTTGCGGAGGCTATTCTAAACATTCATCTCACCACACATTTATATATTTAGGCCGCATGTTGCTTGTCTTTGATGCCAAAAAAGCCAATACTAAGCATTTGGCTTTGCGATGTCCAAGAACAGTCTATCATAGCCTTTTGACAATTTGCAGAGCAAAATACAAAACTTTATGTGATGAGACATGCGCATTTGTTATGATTAGTAAAAAAGGAGGTGGCGGGATTGGGCATCGTTGCTGCGAAATGCACACAATGCGGAGCGATTTTAGAAGTAGATTCGGACAAAGATGCTTGGGTATGCGATTTTTGCTCTATGCCTTTTGTCACAGAGAAGGCTGTTGCCAACTACAACATAACCAATAATATCGCAGCGTCAGTCGTCAATATCTCGCCGGCTTATCCCGCCTTTGAAATCAGGGCAGGAGTCTTGGAGGCATACCATGGAGCCGAAGTGGACGTTGCTATCCCCGAAGGGGTCATAATAATTGAAAAGTCGGCATTCGAAGGGGCTTATGGCTTAACCAGCGTCGCCTTTCCAGAGAGCTTGATCCGCATCGAGGACGAGGCTTTTGCAAACTGCCCGCGCCTGGCTAGGGCGGATTTGTCAAACGCAGCGATCAAGCATATTGGCATTGGCAGCTTTTCAGGGTGCGAATCCCTCGAGTATGCACATTTGCCCCAAAGCCTCTCTTACTTGGGCGCGGGGGCTTTTGAAAACTGCGCAAGCTTAAAGCAGGTTATATTGCCAAATTCCCTTTCTATACTGGCTGCAAATTGTTTCGCATATTGCTCCTCCCTTGCCGCCATCGACCTGCCAAGCAGCCTCTTGAGCGTTTCAAAAGGGTGTTTTTGCGGCTGCCACAGCTTGGAAGAGCTTGCTTTGCCTGGTTTCCTGGTTAGCATTGGCGAAAGCGCTTTCAAAAATTGCACTAATCTCAAACTTGCCCCAGGCTTGCCAAGCAGCTTGGCAGAGATAGGGGACGCCGCCTTTTGCAATTGCATAGCATTAAAAGCAATCAACTTCCCGCGCAACCTCACAGCAGTAGGCAGCTACGCTTTCTTGAACTGCTCGTCGCTGGTTTCAATTGCTATTGGGAATCCAAGGACAAATTTCGGAAGGGGAGTGTTCGAGGAGGCGGCAAACCTCTCAAGTGTGACAATAAACGCCCCGTACCATATGCTGGCTGCCTTTGTTGACGAGCATTTGCCAGGCACTGAAGTCTACGAGAAACAACATAGCTGGAAACAAAAACGCAGGTGCCGTTATTGCGGTTCCCGCCTCAACTTGCTTCGGACGAAATGCACAGCTTGCTCAAGGAGACAGTGAGTTTTTTGCCCATAATAAATAAGCCAGCCTTCTCTCATGGCTGGCCTATTTATTATGGGAATGGGCAGTTTTATGGCTCGTACCTCAAATCGACAGGCTTATAATACTCAGTTGAAAAGGGGAAAACACCGCTAGACAGGATAAAATTCTCTTGGGTGACAGCAAACTCAATAGAGGCAGGCAGAGTGAAAAGTGAGCCTTTGGAGTACGTCCATTCTATGGTGAACACACCTGGGGCGTCTTCATCCCCTGTCACATTGTCAATCACATATTCATATGTGTTAGACATAGAAGAGCTGCTGGTCTTGTAAACACACTCGTATGACTTTTCAGAAAAGACCAGCTTCGAGGAGTCGTCTGGGCTAGACCATTCGCCCTTTTCTAAAATGGTTTTAATGTTGTCAATGTAGAATTGGCGTTCTTTAGCTAGATTTATCTTATACATATCAAGCACTTCTTCTGCTTTTTCTGGGGAGCGGAAATAGTTGAAGGTCTCCCCCTTAAGCACATACTCGTCTCCCTCAACTTTGATTATTGAGAAGCGCCTTGTGTCCAAGCCGACGAAATCTATCTGTCCACCGTCAATTGCAAGTTTCCCGTTGCCCAACAGCCTGGCTGATGTATATGTGCCATCCTCTTTAATAGACAGGATATCTGACTCATTCGCGCTGTCTGTATACCAAAGGCCAGCAACATCGTAGTTGAGGGCTTTCGTCGGGCTTGAACAGCCAGCAGCAAATAATAAAAGAGACAATGCCAACATAACAAATACTAAAGATTTCTTCATTATAATCCCCCTATGGGCATGTGGAGAAAAGTTGTATGTGCATCCTCCCCGCAGCCTGTTTTATTTTACTATATTGGGCATCTATTTCGAAGCCAACAGCCCAATCAAAGGTTGGCTATTTTCAATTAAAGCAGCTAGCTTGGAGATGCTTTTTAGTTGCGGATTGGGTTAGAGCCCCCCCTAAACAGATGTGGAAAACGCCTTGCCATGCCAATCGCAGATTAATATGGGCACATTATAAATGATGCTAGAAAATAATTAGAATTATTGGAGTTTTCTAATGAGTTTGGAAAAATACATACTTGAGTGGCGCTGGAAAAATTAAAAATTCCACCAGGTTTATTGTTGGTTTCCGCCTCATTACAACCATACTTGCGTGACAAGGTTTCCCTGGAGAGTAATTATGCGTAAAGAGATACATTCTCCTAGATTGTTCTTCGCTGCCGGATTGCAACTGTATTTATAAAAACATAAAAATATATAAATATATAGAATCATGAATTTCATTAAGTGATGAACTAAAAGCTATTAAAAACAGCATAATATAGGGAATTTTAATAAATTTCACTGTTTAAACCTTTACGAACCTTGCTAATAAATGTATAATTTAATAAAGAATGTTTAAAAAGATTTGAGTTCAAAATCACGATTTATACGTGATTTATTACAAAATACTAGCTGCCTCTGCAGCTAAACAAGAAGGCGCGCACTTTTTTATGTGCGCCAGTGTTGAGGATAACGATGGCAGACCGAATTTTACGCTACGAACCCTTATGGGGAGAATGGAACGTGGGCTCTTTAGTGGCTGAAGACACCTTTGGAAAGATTTATAACTTGTCTAGGCCAAAACCCGATGGCGCTGAAGAGATAGCTACTGTAAAAATTATACATATTCCTTTTAGCGCTCAGGACTTTATAGAGGCTTCAAGGCGCTTGGGCGGGCCAGAAGAAGCCAAAGAATTCTACAAATCAGCTATTGACGCTTGCCTTGAAGACTTGGCGGAGTTGACCAGGCCCAGGCCGGCCGGCAATTTGGTGAACTTCCTTGAGGTGTCCTGCTATGAAGACGAGAGCGAGGCAGGATGGGACATCCTGATTCGCATGGATGCCCTGCAGCCTTTGAACGACCGGCTAGAAGCAGGCAAATTCACTAAAAGGGATGCAGTCAAGCTTGGGCAAGACATCTCAAGCGCTTTGGTCCAACTTGAGGATCTGGGCATTATCCACGGGGATGTCAAAGCCTCTAATATCTTCGTTTCGCAAACCGGTAAAAAGTTTATGCTCGCCTTCAGCGGAATAGCTTCAAATCTGTACAGGATTTTCCCAAGCTACACCGAGCGCCAGAGCTTGGACTACTTGTCCCCTGAAGTTTATGAAGGCAGCTTCTCTGCGGCGCGCAAACAATCCGACACCTATTCGCTTGGCATCCTGTTATACCGTCTGACAAATAACAACCGCCTGCCTTTCCTTCCTGATATTGAATCGCTTATAACTCGCGATGATGTAATTGAAGCTTCAATGACAAGGCTCTCCGGCAAAGATGTGCCCATCGGTCTTTACGCGGGGCCAAACCGCAACTTGCCAAACATAATCAAAAAGGCTTGCAGCTTCGATATCGCCGACCGTTACCAGACAGGCGGGGAGTTGAATGGGGATCTTACCAAAGCCTTTTTGTTTGAGCCGGATTTGGATAACATGGTTGTTCTTAACGGATTGGACGCTTACAAGCATACATACCCCAACCGGCTAGATGATGACTATATATCTGAGATTTTCTCCGCCAAAGACGAAGAATTGATATCGTCATTGGAAAAAGACAATTTTATTGAGCGTGTCCACGATTCAATCGATGATTTCAGCATCGAAGGGACTGTGCTTGAAGACCCGCTGCTCTCTGAAAGCCCCCAACCTCTTGGCGGGCTTGGGGAAGAGAGCCCTATGGCTATCAACACTGAGGCGGCAAGCCAGGATAGCCAAACCCAAGAGAGTGTCCAAGATGAAGGCGAGGAAGCATTTTCAAGCGAGGCTTTTGAAAAAAACGCAGTGGATGAAGATATCGAATCCAGCCAACAAGAGCGTGGATTTATATTGCTAAGCTCAGAGTTTGAGGAATCGGCTTATGCTGAAGAAGAAGACCAGGAAGAATATTCTGCCACTGATATGTTCGGCCAGCCGCAAACCAATTCAGTAGAGCCTATTGCAGAAACCTATGAAGAAGATATATATTCTGGAGCTGGAATTGGGCATGAGCCGGTTGGTGAGGGTATCGCCCCAGAAGATCCAAGCGGTGATTATGATGATGAAATCCAGGAAGTCGAAGCAGAGGAAATTCTCGAAAGCTATGACGACTCTGGCTCCCAAGGCGATGGATGGGTGCAAAATCCCCAAACCCAATTACAAGTCAGCCAAGGCAATTATGTAAGCTTCCCCCATGCTTTGCCAATGGTCTTTTCCGGAAAGTACCTGATGGAATTTGTGTACATTCCGCAGACCAATATTTTGCAAGCCCCAAAAACTACAACTGCAAGCCCTAGAAATAAAAAGACACTTATATCCGCAGCCAGGAGCAGCGAGGAGCTTTTGCTGATCGGGTCCAAATTCATGATGCAAAAGGATATCTTTGAAAATACCGCATCATTGAAGGCAATTAAGCGCTCTGCCATGATGGCTACATCAACTATACCGCCCCAGCCAGTAAAACATCCAGTGCCGGCAGCTATACCTGATGGCATGTATGGCCCAATGAATGCAGGCTCGGCAGGTCCTGGCGCCCTCGAGCCCCTTGACCAGGTTGTAGAGGAGAACTTCCTTGAGTCTATCACCAAGCTTGGCGGAGACAACGATTATGAGTTTGATGTTTTACTCGACAATGTGGATTTGGAAAACGAAGAGCCTGGCGATGAATTGTTTGACTTTGACGATCTTACGGGTTTTGTGCCGGAATCGCCCAAGCTGTCCAACGGGTTGGGAATAAACGACCTTGAAGACAAGGATGTGGATTTTGACACTGAAGTAGGCGAAGAGGAGACTCTTGAACAAGCTTTAGAAGATATAGATGAAATAAAAGAAGAAATTGGCGGTTTTGCTCTTGATTTGGAGGCGCAGGGCGAAGAGGAGTCTTTTGGCCTCGGAATCAACCTTGATTTTGAGCCTGAGCAATCAAACCAGGCAATTGATGAAGAATTCGAGATAGAAAATTCATATAGTGAAGCCTTTGGAGATCAAATCCAATATGGGCAGCCCCTGGAGGGCAACGAGCAAACAACAGAGACAACGCAGAGCCCCTTAGAGTTTTCTTTGGACGCTGACAGCGACTTTAGCCCGGCAGATGCTTCAAGCCAAGATGGTTTTGCATTAGGCGAATTGGCTAGCCAAAGCATGCCAAGCGATGGCATCGATGATGGCGAAGATGTCTTTGACACGCTCCAATCCCTTGATGCTTTGGATGGCTCGGTATTTTTAGGCAATGGGCAGCTAATAGATGACGATCCCGAAACCTTTGATGATGAGGAATTATTTGGCGATGGTCAAATTGGGCTGGATGATGGCGAGATTGAATCTGGCGCTGGAATCAATGAGGGTAGTTTTGGAGCAGAAAGCCCAGACCCAGACCTAGATTCATTGCAATTTGGGGAAGAGCCACAGGAAGAGGTTGGCGGCGAGGCTACAAACGAAATAGAAGACGAGGCTTCAGCGTTTGAAGAAACGCTTGAGGAAACGATCGAGCTTGATATTGAAGCTCTAGAATTGGAACAGGTCGAATTTGATGCAGCCGAAGAGCAATTGGAGCCTGTCGAGTTTGTAATAGACGATTCCAATGAGGCGTTTGAATTCAAAATTGATGAAGAGTTGGCTGATCCATTTGGATTTGAGCCAGATGGATCCGCTCCGGAGCAGCATGGATTAGAAATGAGCGCGGATCCGGAGCCATTTGGGTTGGCAATTGAAGAAGACCAGCAGGAGCAGCATGGAATCGATGAGGGCGAAGAGCAATTGGAGTCCGTCGAGTATGAAATAGATGAGGCTCCAATTGGGCTTGTCAGCATTGGTTTTGATAACGCCCAGCCAGAGCTAGAAAACGAAAGTTTGGAAGGATTTTACACAAGCCAAGAGCCGGGCATAGATGAGCTTGCCGAAGCCCAGCCTTCTGGAGAGGCGGACCTAGGCGGCGATGAGCCCTTGCAGGAACCAAGCCAAGCGGAAGACGAGGCGGCAAGTGGGCAAACAGGCTTTGAAAACACTGGCGGTGGAGAACCTGTTGGCGGGACACAGATCGAAAAAACAGATACAGGCAGCATCCACTTTGGAAGCGATTTTGATGTGGAGCTTGCGGAGCCTGATGGCTATGGCGTTGGGGAAATTGCTGATGAGGAATTGCTTTCCAATACCATCCCGGGGCCGCTTTTCGAGATAGAGGAAGCCCTTGATGAGGAGGATATTGACCTGTTTGGGGAAGAGCCAGAAACAGAGTATCCTCTTCGGGAAACGGAAAATAGCACAGACACTACTGGCAGCGGCTATCCATCCAGCCCCATCGAGGAAACGCCGCCAATAGAAGGCCAAGATGGCATTTCTGCCGGGCAAGACACCGATTCGCCAGTGCTGTTGTACGAGGAAGAGGATATTAGCTTGCTCGAAAAAACTGATGAACAGGACCAGGATATTGATATCCAAGGAGAGCCATTCAAGTTTGGTGCTCATGAACAGAGAGTCTTTGGGTTGGGCGACGTGAATTCCAGGCCGGAAAATACCCAGATTTCTGCAAGGGAGACATTAGCCGCAGGATCCAATGAACCGCAAAATGGACCGGCTTCCAGCATATTCAGGCAAGAAACCTTGCCTATACGCTCGAATGATTCAATAAGGATGCGAGACCCGATTGGCGCATCTGAAGCAGGCAAAGATATAACAACAGGGCTTCCAGCAACCGGGGAAGATGATATTGACAGTTCCCCAAGGAGGTTCAAACGCAAAAACCAGCCAGCTATTGACGAAGACGAGGCAATGCCAGCCGTGGAAGTGCCTGAGGCGGAGTTGCCGATAAAAAGGCAGATAAAGCAGCCGTCCAGGCCGGCGCTGGAAACTGGGAATATACCATCGCACACAGCCAGCGAGCCATCCGGCAGGCAGCAAACAGGCAATTTGGAAACAGCGTCCCGATATGCGACAAGGCCGCTAAATGAGCCGGAGATGATATCTTCAGTGGTGTTGGGCAAAAAGCGCACTAAATTGTTCTTGCTGGTAATCATAGCAGCTTTGCTGGCCGGGGCGGCGCTTTACTATTTTCTAGTTTACTCAAAGCGTAGCGTAGCATACAACCAAGGCGTTGAGCTATTCAATTCGGGAGAGTATCAAGCAGCAATTGCTACATTTGAAGTATTGGATGGGTTCAAGGATTCCGGAAAGTACATAATTGACAGCAATACCCAAATTGCTGTCATATACAATACCGCAATGTCTAATTACGAAGCCGGGGACTATGCCAAGGCTAAAACCGGCTTCGAAAAAGTCCGGCACCACAAGGACTCTTCTGCAATGGCAGAGGTTTGCGCAGCCCAGCTTGGCTACATAGAAGCAATTGAGATTTTTGAAAGCCAAGACTATTACAATGCATATTTGATGTTTTCGAGCTTGGGAGGCATTGGGGATTCGAGTTCATATATGTCCCAATGCATCCAAGACACACCCCCAACCGATGTCACGTATTTAGAATCTGTCAGGTCTTACCCGACAGGTTTTAAATTTATCAATAATGTAAACGATTACGATATTTTTCTGAAAATTTACAGCCCTGGTGGAAGCCTTTTAGCCACCTGTTTTGTCAGAAAATCCTCATCCCTTAATGTCTATATTGAGGCAGGGGAGCTTGACATAAGGGCAGGGTATGGCGAAGATTGGTTTGGCGTGGATGGCGCTTTTGGTGAAAGCGGCACTTACTTCGCAATTAAGGGCGATACAGGCCCATATCTTGAAGCTTCAAAAAACCGGAGAATCGATGTCTCCATAACAGGCCAAATGCCAAATTCCAGCCAAATTAATTACCGCTTGTTCTAATACCTTAACAGGACAGGTTAGCATATACACAGCGCCATGGCTTTGCAGGGCGCTTTTGTTTTGCCTCGGGATCACAGCCAAGCATCAAGCAAGCTAGCGTTTGAATAGAATATATTGCAGCCTGCGCATTAAAAAAGCAGGCAGGAAATTTGACAAATGAAAGGAGAGTTGGCATGGGAAAGCACAGCCTGAAACGGCTTTACGCCTCCTCCCCCCGCTTGCATGTTGACAATGGATCAAAAATTGTGCTGATGAGCGACGCCCATCGTGGAGATGGGACCCAATCAGATGACATAATGCAAAACAAAACTATAGTGTCCCATGCGCTGGCGCATTACTTGAATGAAGGATTTACATATATTGAGCTAGGCGATGGCGACGACTTATGGAAAAATAAAAAAATGTCCAACATTGAAAAAAACCATGCAGACATATTTGCTTTGCTTATGATGTTCAAAGACAACAACAAGCTCCACTTGGTTTATGGCAATCATGATTTTGACAAGAAAACCTCCGGCTCGATGGCGCCGGCTAAATCCCTTGATGGCGAGTTTGTGCCTGGTTTTTCCTATGAGGAGAGCCTCGTGTTGTCATTTGGGGAAAACCGCAATATGCTCTTGCTTCACGGCCATCAAGTTGACTGGATCAATTACGACTTGTGGCCGTTGAGCCGCTTTTTTGTCAGGCACATTTGGCGGCCGCTACAATTGCTTGGAGTAAAAAATCCGTTTATACCTGCGGAGAACACAAAAAAGGCAGACAGGCTAGACAAGCTGTTGATGGAATGGTCAGAATCATCCGGCATAGCTATTGCAGCCGGCCACACCCACAGAAGCATGTTTCCAAATCCGGGAGGGCCGCTTTACTTTAATGACGGATGCTGCGTGCACCCATACGGCATCACAGCGATTGAGATAGAAAGAGGGCAAATTTCCCTTGTGAGATGGCTGGTTGCCACAAGGCATGACGCTTCGCTGTATGTGGCGAGGGCAGTTGACCAAGGCTCAATAAACATAAACAGGATGTTTTCTAAACGAACAGTGTCGAATGGTGTATAATTATTCTCATGATGAAGAAAATATCAATTAATTCACCAGTCATATTAGGCTTTGTTGCGATAAGCCTGGCAGAGCTTGGTTTGAATTCCCTTATGGGAGGGCGCCTGCTGGTTCTTTTAGCCCTCCGTAAAACACAGTTTGCCGACCCGATGATGTATGTCAGGCTAGTCTCCTATGTTTTCGTCCATGTGGATTTTTCACACTTTATCAACAACGCTCTTTTGCTCCTTGCAATCGGGCCAATGCTCGAGGAGAAGCATGGCGCATCAAAGCTGGTTGTTATGCTCTTGGCCACCGCAGTGGCTACAGGAATTATCCACATCGCCTTTTTTGGCAATATTATGTTGGTCGGCGCAAGCGGCTTGGTTTTTATGCTGATCTTGCTGTCATCTTTCACAAATTTAAAGGATGGGACAATACCACTGACATTTATTATCGTCGCGCTGCTGTACATTGGCAATGAGGTTATTCAGGGAGTTTGGGCAACTGACAGTATCTCACAGCTTTCTCACATTGCAGGCGGAGTGTGCGGATCATTGTTTGGACTCGACAAAAGGCGCTAAATTATGACATTGCGACCAAGAAAAGTATAAAAAGTAAGCGATTTCAATATAATTTTCACAATTTTACTCGACAAGTGTTTTTTTTGGTATAATGATAATACATACTGAAATAATTGGGAATTTGTGAAATATATGATTGAGGCTACAAAGAAGAAAACCCGGCTGCGAATTAAAGCAAAAAAGGGGCTTAAACCCCACAACCAGCGCGTGATGGCAAGCCTTTTTCTTATGCTTGTCTTTGTATCCGTGTTTATGTTTGCCTGCTTGTCTTCACGAGAATCTGCCGCAAAACGCAAAGCTGGGGAGCCTGATGCTGATGTGGGCACTCTGATTTTTGGCAATGTTGAAAACTATTTAAAAACGGTAGGCAGCGAGCTGGCAAATGTGCTCCTTGTCAGCTTCAAATCATCAAACACATCACTTGACACTTTGCCCGGCTCGACAATTTCTTTTTATGTTGATGTTACAGGAATTGCCGAATCAGGCATGCGGAAAACCGAGACGTACAACTCAATGCGGATTTCGCCCTCAAATGAATATGACATCATAGCCCCAGGCAAGATCACGATTGCTGACAAGCCAGGCATGCCAGCCAATGTTGAGATCTTGGTCTCATTTTGCGGCATTGACCATAGATACTCCTTCAATCTTGTCACCCAAAACGTTAATGCAGGCAATAATGCATTGCTGGTTAACAGAAATACCCGCGCCCTTGCCAGCTCGTATGTGCCTTCCAACCTAGTGGAGTTCGAAGGCCATCTCCTGGGATCTGAAGCCGCCAAGTATCTTGGGCAGATGATAACCAACGCAAGATCTGCAGGTATTGGCCTGGTCTTGGCAAGGGGGTACTGCAGCTTTGACCAGCAAAGCTATTCATCCCAGCTCCATGATTCCAGCATTGCTGACAAGTGTTTGGCTGTTGCCCCAGGATATAGCGAACACCAAACAGGCCTGGCTATTGACATATCGTGCCTTGAGCTGGAAGGATCCATTGATGAGAGATTTAAAGATACTTCTGCATATAGATGGTTGTTGGAAAACTCATTCAAGTACGGCTATATATTACGCTATCCCCAAGGTAAAAATGCGGAGACTGGATCAGGGTTCATGCCATGGCATTTCCGGTATATAGGCCAGGAATTAGCTAGCATTTACCACAATGAGCAGTGGGAGACGCTCGATGAATTTTTCGCCCCTCCAAGAGAAATATTTGCAGGCTCGAAACGCTAGCAGACTGCCAACTATCGATGCAAACTTTTACAATTCACCCTGCAAATCCAAGCAGATTTTCGTAGATTACCCTATTGCATCTTGTTTCAGAATATGATAGAATTCTCGTTGCGCAGTTAGCTCTATACTCGCAATTTATGCTGCTATAGCTCAGACGGTAGAGCGCGTCCTTGGTAAGGACGAGGTCTCCGGTTCAATCCCGGATAGCAGCTCCATTTCAAAACCACTCAAACCCGCAAGGCATTAGCCATTGCGGGTTTGCTTTTGGCACAACAATGGGCGAAAGCGTGCCCCTTGTGAACCCAAAATAGCGGATGTGGTTTTTCACATTAAAGACCAATTCATCAAATACCTTTGCGTCCGGCTTCAGACCGCGCAGACTGATAGTCCCATCGTCCACATGCGGTAGAATTTCTGTCCATATCCGGCGCAGGATTTGAAATGCACGTTGAGGTGTGAGAACTCCGGCAGGATGTCCCCGTTGCCGTAGCTTTCATTTTCACGCTCATTGTGCCGTTCCCTAATGCTGAAATTGCTCTTTGGACAGGCTTGGTTGCGAACAACGCGCCTGTTGACTTTTGCGATAGTTTTCACTCCTTCCTTGAGCATCATATCAAGAAAACAGACCATATCCCGTATGCCAAAAAATCTGGTATTCACGCAAAAACCGTCGTTTTCCTGAATATGAAAACGGCGGTTATGGGCATACCACTTCGGGGCAAATTGTCCCGAAGTCCCGGCATGAGGTGATTCCATGAAGATAAAACTAAAATTACAAGAGAACTACGCGATCTGCGGGACGAGCGTTGTATCATACAGGCGCGAAATCATGGAGTATGGGATAAGGGCGAAAGACGCTTTGCATATTGCCTGCGCTAGGCCACTGTCTCAAACCAGGCAGCAGCTCCATTAAAACCACAGACAAACCCGTATAGCGCAAAGATGCGGGGGCAGGAAACTGGTAAAAACCATGCCTGCGATAAAAAGCTCACACATTATAAACAATGTGTAGCGGGATTAGCTATAGACTCCCCCCGCTGCTGCCCTTTGGTTGTACGCAGTGCCATTTCACTCTTCTTCTGCCCATTGATTTTAATGTGGCAGCATGATAAAATTAATTCAAATACCACATTATCCCTTCCTTTGTTTGCAACAATGTAAGAATGTATATAACTGCAACAGATAATTATTTCATATGACATTTAGACATTCACATACTCTACTACTGTGCAGTAATGTAGCAAGCAATTGTAACTTGGGCATGACAAGCATTTGTGCCCACACTTTTCTTTATGGAGGGTGCGCATGGAGGCCATCGCATTAGGAGCGAGGAATCCAGCGCCAAGACTTTATGAAAAAAATTATTGAAAAGATAGTTAAAACCCTCGGTGCCGGTGGTTTTGCAATTGGCTTTGGTTGCTGTGCAGTTATCAGTCTTGGCGTATTCGCATATACTTGGTTTGTTATGCCAGCGTTGTCGATGTTGTTCATGTTAGTTTACGCAGTATTATTTTTGCCATATGTCTTCTTTGGCGCTATGCTTACCCGCAAACTGGTTTTAGGTAGCTTTTTAAAAAATAATCCCGCATTGCGTTTTGCTTCCAAGGCAGCATCTATAGCTCTCATTTGGTTTATCGTCTTCTTTCCCTTTTCAATGTTTGGCGTGCAAGCATTGTTGAATATGCCTTCCCAATTAGCAGAAAAACGTGAAATGGATGTTTTTCGAAAAGAAGTGCAAAATGCCGAGACTTATGCCGATTTGTCGCTTTTGGGCTTAGGTATTTATAAAAGGGTCAATGAAGGAGATCAATACATTTGGGATATTACTCAGCCCAAAAAAAACCCCAATAGGTTTGAGGGCACTCTTTTAATATTTGAGCATTCTAATAATGTGCGTGATAGGGAGAATTGGGAGGGAGACGACCAAAAGAAAGATCTGGTTTATAATGTATGCCAATATGGTGGGACTTGGATTATAGTGCCTATTTCCCCATACAATTACGCTTACTTGTGCGAAGAAATTAGCGAGGATGTCGATATGTTTTTGTTGTTGGCTATTGGTTCTGAAGCCAAGGAGAAACTGCTTGAACTGCCTGCCGAGCAGTATTCACGGCAAGAAATAGCCAAACTGCTTGGCAAAGAATAATTGCTTCCAATCCAGTCAAGCCACTACGATGGCAAGCGCTGCAGGTTTTTTAAAAGCTTTTTGACTCTGGCTTGCTGCGAAGCGCCCAAACCAGGCATTCTCTTCTCCAGTGTTTCGATAAATTGTTTAGCATTGTTAGCATCGAAGCAAACCGACATACGCTCAGCATGCTGTGGCACTTCTTTTGGGCGGCAATTCTCAAGATGGCCGATAAGCAGGGGCAATATCCTCTCTTCATAACCTGCTTTGCATAGGCCGGCTAACACGCTAATGCTGTTATCAATAGTGATGACGCTGCCCTTCCCATACGCGGCTAGAATGGTTTCAATGCCATCATAGATTTCTTCGTGGGCAATACCGACAATTTTAGACAAGGCTGCCATAGATCCCCAAACAAGCCGATTGTATTTTGACATTAGCCCTTCGATAAATACTTTAGCATAATTGCTGATCAAATCCGGGTCTCGTTCTCCAATCTCATATAGAACTTTTATACAATCTCCGGCGATCGTTTTGCTATTGCCCTTAAAACCTTCTACTATCTGCACTATCCCATCCACATCCCTATTTTGGAATAGGAATTGTGCCAATTCTATATTTGGGAGCTCATCTTTTCTCCCTAGGCTGCTGGCTAATTTCTCTAACATTGACATCCCTTCAAACTGTTAAAATTCCAAACATCCATTTCCATATATAAACATTAGCTGTTTTCGATCCTTTTTGCATGGTTTGCCAGAATAATCTAGGCGTTGGCTAATCTAATTATAACTTAGAAAGCGTGTGCAAGGGCAAAATGCAAATATAGTTTGGTAGATTGTTGCGACAAACAATTGTTAGCTGAAACAAACACCAACAGTATCAGTGATCGTAAACGCGCAACAAAAATGCTACGGCAATAAAGCTTTGCTGCCAAATTATTTCAGGCATCTAGGATTTAGGGGCTTTAAAAAAGGGGCTGTTGCACAATTATTTGAATCAAGAACAACAGCCTCTAAAAGTATAAAAACTGGCATTTTGCGCCTTTTCGGCAGCAAAATGCCAGTTTTTTCATTTTTCGTATCTTTTCAAGCAAGCACAAACACACAGCAAACAGGGGCAAACCCTGCTTGCCCCGGAATATTGCCCAGGCTCAAAGCGCGCTGTTTAGTGTGTT
>Ga0082212_10001314_pt1 | contig 36602 bp, 42 predicted proteins | sample TergutNt197P3_FD_71548 | JGI IMG/M metagenome (GOLD analysis project Ga0082212, IMG submission 71548) | Neocapritermes taracua P3 segment gut microbial communities from Petit-Saut dam, French Guiana - Nt197 P3 | ecosystem: Host-associated > Arthropoda: Insects > Digestive system > Gut ...
AGGGCACTTAACTCTCCTTCGTATATTGATAGAACAAGTATGTGTCAATCCGGTAAAATAATCAATAGGCCGCAGGGGCAAAATACACGGCAGAAAGGCCGGTGCCATAAATACATGCTATATAAGGAGTTATTGTCACAAATCTATTCTTTTTTGTAAAAATCCGCCAAAAGTTCTATATCCGGAACGATAATTTTACGCTGCTCGTAAATAATCAGCTTGCTGCCCGCCAGTTTTTTCATGGTTCGTGAAACGGTTTCCCGCTGCGCTCCCAGCATTTCCGACATATGCGTAACGGTTAAGGGCAAATTGATCAAAATTCCCCTGTCCGTCCTGCTTCCGTATTGGCGGCCCAAAGCATATATTTTCGCCGCCACTTTTTTATCCATCCCCACGCTTGTCGATGAATTTTTGAGCTGGCGGAAAGTCCGCCGCAGTTTCAGGGTGTATTGGTTAAGAACAGCCTGCATTATGTGAAAATCACGGCTAATGATATCAAGGAATGCCCCCTTCCCGATTGCAAGAACGGATGAATCCTCAAAACTCTCGCAGTTAATAACGCTTGGCAGGTCTTTCGTCAGCTGATCATTGAGGATTTGGCCTTCTCCAAGAATAAAAATAATCCGTTTATTGCCCTTGTCACCTATTTTATACAGAATGAAATTACCGGAAAAACCAATAAAGACCGAATCAAGGGGGTCTTTATCCATGAAAAGATAGCTTCCTTTTGGATAGCGTTTTATCCTTGCCAGGCGGCAGATTTCCGTCAAAGTTCTTTCAGAAGCGTTTTTGAATAAATCCATTTTTCTCAAATTTTCAACAGACACTGATTGCATGGAACTTCTCCAAAATACTTTAGTCTTTGATCCTGTCAACCAGAATATCCGCAAGCCGCCGGTCAATACCGAGTGCTTCTCCAATAGTGATCTGTATATCAGGAAATTTGTGAGCGCATTGAACAATCATGTAGGGCATGTCCACTTTCAGATGTTTCCCAACGAACAGAAAGTACGGTACGATTTTTATCTCCGTAATTCCCCTGGCTGCCAATGTGGCAATGCCCCTTTCAATTGTACGTTCGGAGTATTTCAGGCAGGCGTATTCTATGATTGTTTCAGGCAGTTGAACCTTTACCATGGACAGAATGGTATCGAAAATCGTTCCTGTCTCTTTTTCCTTGTTGCCGTGAGCGACCACCAGAATGCCTTTCATAAAGTACCCTCGTTTATTAGTTTCTTCGCCGCCCGTTGTTCAAGGCAGCGCCTTTGATGTATCCGTCATCCAATATCTCCCTTGTGTATCGCCCCGGCCAGTTCCCTCGCGAAATAGGTAATCAGGATACCTGCTCCGGCACGGAATACCGAAACTGCACTTTCGCACATTATACGATATTCGTCAATAAAACCAGAGGCGGCAGCCGCCTTAACCATCGCATATTCTCCGCTGACACTGTATGCGGCGACCGGCACATTAAAACGCTGCGAAGCAATGGAAACAATGTCCAGGTAAGGAAGAGCTGGTTTCACTATAATAATATCCGCGCCTTCGTCAATGTCAATCTGAATCCGTTTTACCGCTTCCCTGCTGTTGTGCCAGTCCATTTGATAGGTCTTTCTGTCTCCAAAGCGGGGCGCGGAATATGCCGCTTCACGGAATGGGCTGTATAAAGCGGAGGCATATTTGGCAGCATAGCTCATTATGGGGACATCCGCGAAGCCGTTTTGATCCAGAGCCGCTCTTATGCTGGCAACGGTTCCGTCCATCATGCCCGAAGGGGCAGCCATATCGCTGCCAGAACTTACGTATGAAAGTGCTATCTGCGCGAGAAGGGGCAGCGTAGCGTCATTATCAATTTTGTCGTTTGTAATCAGACCGCAATGACCGTGGGACGTGTATTCGCACAGGCAGATATCGGCGATGAGGCACACGTCATTTCCATAGGCCATTTTAACGTTTCGCAGCGCCTGCTGGATTACCCCTTTTTCGTCATATGCGCCTGAGCCGCGTTCGTCTTTGGCGGCGGGTACGCCAAAGAGAAGGAATGAACGCACCCCGGCATTTACCGCCGTTTCCATGCCCTTCGCCAGGGTATCCGGGCTGTAGCGTATCTGGGCGGGAAGTGAAGGCAGGGCCTCTGCAATGCCCTTGCCCTCCCTGACAAAAAGGGGATAAACAAGATTGTTGGCAGAGAGTCGTGTTTCCCGTATCATGCGGCGGAGCGTCTCAGTCCCTCGCAGCCTCCTTGTCCTTTTTTCCATTACGCAAGCTCCTTTATTTTTTCAACCATACTTTCTACAGTGGCCTGTGCCGAAACATACACTTCCATACCGTACGATTTAGCCGCGGCCGCCGTCCTCTCTCCGATACATACCGCTTTTACCGCGCTTAAGTCCATGCCTGCAGAGGCTTTGGCAAAACATTCCACGGCGGACGAACTGGTAAACGCTGCAAAATCCGCCCTGTTTTCGGTGGCCATGCTGACAGCCGCGCGTGTTCTCTCCATATCGATTGTTTTTTCATATACCGGTACATCGTCAAAGACAATCCCCTCCTGTACCAGTATTCGTGTCAATTCTTCCTCACCGGCTTTTGCCCTGGGGATAAGCAGCTTTTCCCCTTTTTTAACCAGCGCAGCCAGGCCGCGCGCGAGGGATGCCCCGTTGTATTCAGATGGACGGTAATCCACCTTAATCCCGCGTTTCTGTATCTCTTTTTCGGTTTCGCTTCCAACACACGCTGTTTTCAGACTGCCCAGCATTCTTATGTCACATCCGCTGTGAATAAGATAATCGAAAAAAACATTAACGCCAACGCTGCTGGTAAAAACAAGCCATGAATAGTCCTGTATAGCAGCGATGATTTTTTCCAGCACACAGCCGGGGCCGGTAAGCGGTACAATGGAAAAGCATTGTATGCCGATGGCTTGAAAACCCAGTTCCCCGAGCATATCCGACAGGCGGGATGCCCCCGGTTTTCCCCTGACAACAATAATGCGTTTGGTAAACCTGGAGTGAAAGTCCTGCAGTTTCCGGCTGAACCAATCGTAACGTCCGGAAAACCGGCATACCTCCCCAATGACAATAATAGCCGGTGATACCACGGCATTCTCATGGGCTATGGAGGCAAGCGTTTTCACGGTTCCCAAAAATTTTCGCTGGAAATTCAAAGAGGCGTTTTCAATAATTGCAGCAGGCATATTTCTGTCCATGCCGGCGGCGATACAGTTTTCGCAAATTGCATCAACCGCCGCAACGCTCATCAAAAACACCAGGGTACCTTTCGTGCGGACAAGGGCTTCATAGTCTATGTCCGGGATTTTTTTATTTTTTGCGTGGCCGGTTATTATATGCAAGGAAGAAACATAGTCTCTGTGGGTTACCGGTATACCGGCATATGCCGGACCGGCAATGGCGGAGGTAACGCCGGGTACAATTTCAAACGGGATGCCGTTTTCGGCCAGAAATTCCAGTTCCTCGCCGCCGCGCCCGAATACAAACGGGTCGCCGCCTTTTAACCTTACCACCCGAAGCCCCTGCCTGGCTTTTTCCAGCAGCAAGCGGTTAATTGCCTCCTGCGGCATGGAATGACTGCCCGCGTGTTTTCCGACACTTATTTTTTCGGCGGAGGCAGGTATCATTGCAAGAATTTCTTCACTGATAAAACGGTCGTACAGCACAACATCGGCGTTTTCGATATGTTCCGCGCCCTTGAGTGTTAACAGTCCCCTGTCACCGGGACCCGCTCCGACTAACGTAACGCTCATCCTTTATCCAGCCTCGTTTGCAGCTGCTTTGCAAGTGTTTCACCTAACTGTTCGGCCTTATCGAAGCCGCCGCTGATCTTCCCGGTTTCCATGCGGCCGGAGGAGTCAACATACATGCCGGTAAGGTGCAGTTCATTGTTATGCAGCTGTGCGAAAACAGCGGCGGGCGACGAACAGCCGCTTCCCAGAGTTTTCAGAAACTGCCGTTCCGCCCGGGAAACAATTTCCGATCTGCGGCTGTGAAAGCGATCAAGGTATGCATAATTTTCGCCGCGCCTGCCCTGAACGGCAAGGATTCCCTGGGAAGCCGCCGGTATCATTTCGTCCGGCGTAAAAACACGGGAAACCCTGTCCTGCAAAGACAGCCTGTTCAGCCCGGCATGGGCCAGAATCAGCGCGGCATATTCGCCGTTATCCAGTTTTGCAAGGCGGGTGGGTACATTTCCCCGCACCGGCTTGATTGTAAACCTATCGTACAATCTTGCGAACTGTATCGTCCTTCTGAGGCTGGAGGAACCCACCGGTCTTAACCTGTCAGGAACGTCAGCGCCCTGTGGCAATACCAGGACGTCAAAAGGCGAATCCCTTGTGGACAGCGCCACTACGGGCAAATCCACCGTTTCTTCATGCGGCATATCCTTGTAACTGTGAACGGCTATATCAATGCTGCCGTCTGCAATGGCCTGTTCCAGTTCCCTGATAAACAAACCTTTGCCGCTGACTTCGTCTGCATTCCTGTTAAAATCGCTGTCTCCCGTTGTTTTGATGGTTACAAGTTCAAACTCAACAGACGGATCTGTTTCCTTAACGGCTTTCATGACAATCTGCGCCTGTATAACCGCCAAAACAGAATCGCGGCTTCCTACCCGCACCGTCCTTTTCATAAATCAAGGAACTCCCTCATTTTTTGCGCCGTTTCCCTGACACCGCTGTGATCGCCGTTTTTCGACACCAGAGCCGCGATATAATCCCCGCTTTCCACAATCGCCGGAAAACAACAGGTACATTCCCCGCGGCAATCCGCAACCGATACCGGAATATTCAGCTTTCGGGATTCCAGCATTACATTATGGTTTATCTGCCGATCGTCAGATGCCGCAATAACGATAAACGGCATAAACGCCCCTATGTCGCCCGCATTATACTTTCGTTTAATTAGTTGTATCATCCCCGCTAGAGCCGCGCGGGTAACATTTTCGCCGGCCGCAGGAGTTATAACGATTATTTCCGCGCCGCAGCCGGCAAGGCTATGTATCCGCCGCTCTGCCACACTCCCGCCGCCTATTACCAGCACCTTTCTGCCGCTCATATTGATAAATAGCGGGAAAAACATCTCCGCCCCAGCCGGGATTTTCTCCGGATTTTTGTCATCAATTGTCATGCGTCAGTATAGTATCAGAGCGAAACCACATCAACTGTCATTCCGCTCTTCAGGGGCGGGGAACCTGCGGGAATATCAATAAGCGCATTACAGTTCAGCATGGAAAACACTACGCCGGAAGAATGGCTTCCCGGGTTCAAAAAAACCTCATTGCCCATGAGTCGTGCGCGGATGAACCGCCTTCCTGTACTGGATTTATTGAAGTCATTCATGAGTTTTGCCTTTTTATAGCTGTATTTCAGGGAATCCCTGCCCGATAATTGTGCCAAAACCGGACGTACCAGAAGCTCAAAAGTGGTCATGGCGGCAAAGGGGTTTCCGGAAAGGCAGATGAGCGGCTTATTCCTGTACATACCGCATAACGCAGGGGTTCCGGGTTTCAAACCCACTCGCCAAAATAACTTATCTGCATTCAGCAGCGAAAATACTTCGTGCATAAAGTCTTTTTTTCCCACGCTGACACCGCCGGTGGTTATTATAATGTCCAGCTCTACCGCCATCTCTGCAATTTGGGCAGCAATACAGGCAGCCTCATCGCAAACCGGAGGGCAGGAAACCGCATCAATTCCAAGCTCCGAAAGCCGGCCGGCCAGCATATATATATTGCTGTTATATATTTTCCCCGGCGCAAGAGGAGAACCGCCTGAAATAAGCTCATCACCGGTACACACTATCCCGGCTTTTATCGGCCGGATAACTTCAATCCGGGAAATGCCGACACTTGATAACACGCCAAGGTGAACATAGTTCAGTATGTCGCCGCGCTGCAGAAGTTTTTGCCCCTTTTTAATATCCTCGCCGCAAAAACAAAAATTCTGATGTTCCTTTAGTTCGCAGTAAATTTCAACGGCTTCTTCACCTTCATCGGTGTCCTCCTGACGAATAACACAATCGCATCCGTTTGGAATAACCCCTCCGGTCATTATTCTCGCGGCATGTCCGGCGGGCACATCTTCGTTCTCGGGGCTGCTTCCGGCAAAGATTTCCCGGACAACTTTCAGTTTAACCGGATGTTCCCTGCAGGCGCCCCTGCTGTCCTGGTGCCTGAGGGCATACCCGTCCAGCGGCGAACGGTTAAAGGGCGGATTATTCATGGGTGAGGCAATTTCTTCCGCCGATGTATGTCCGCAGGCATTTAGCAGGGGGACGCTTATTGTTTCGATGACGGCGCTGGTATTCTGCACAAGCAAATCAACTGCCGCCTCCAGATCAATGGGAAGCTGCTGGATACTCTTAAAATCTTTGGCATCGTTGATATTAAAGAAGACATCGTTACTGCCGTTTGTTATTTCTTTCCAGCAATGTTCTTCAATATAATTTACATTTACCCTGTCATAGAGGTTCAATATTGAACGTTTGTTCTCCAAAAGCATCTCTTCGATCTGCTGCTGAACCCGTTTATGATAGACGGCAAATAACGGCTGAAGATGGCCGCCGGATTCCCGTGGAACAACTACATCGCTTTTTTCCGATTGTTCCAAAAGATAAGAGGCCAGGGGCAAAGAAAAATACGGCATATCACAGGCTGTTACAAAACATACCGGGTTTTTCGCTTCCTTGAGTCCGGCATGTATCCCGCCCAGGGGTCCCTGGCTGGTGAAAATATCCGATATTTCTTTTGCGCCGTTAATAGCAAATTTGCCGGAATGGTTGCTGACCACAATAATTTCTGAAAACAGGGGTTTACATTTTTTGACGATGGATTCGACTATTAACTCTCCGTTTATTTCAAGAAGAGTCTTGTCCTTTCCAAACCTGCTGCTTTTTCCGCCTGCCAGAATAATCGCCGTGTATTCCATATTCAATTTTTCAGTGTCCCTCATGGGCGATATATCCCATTATAAAATCAGCCAGAGGTTTTGGGTTATCAAGTGGGAAACAGGGGCAGGAATCTTTATGAGCAGGATCATCGCTGACAACGGCAAGCAGCTGCTCCGGTTCAAAAATAGGTTCGTAATGGCAAGCTGCCCGGCGTATTTCGATTTTTGGCGCGCCGCCTGTCCTGAATCCCTCGGTAATGATCAAATCAGCATTTTTCACCCGGCCTGCTATTTCTTCCAGGCTTTCTTTCTCTGCCCACTGTTCAATTACCGCCAGTTTTTGGGGAGAAGCAATCATGGTAATGTCCGCGCCGGCCCTGGTTAAACGCCAGCTGTCCTTTCCCGGAACATCAATATCAAAGCCGTGTGCATCATTTTTAATTATCCCGAGGCGCAGGCCCCGGGATTTCAATTCAGGTATCAGCTTTTCCAGGAACACGGTTTTACCCGAGCCTGAATTACCCACAACAGACAATATAGGCGTTTTCCCGGCAAAACCGGACGCGCCGGTCTCGCCGGGTTTTAACATCGCTTATCCGCTCCTAGAATTTAAATTCGCCGAAGAAGTCGGAATAGTCAATATTAAACAGCGGTTTTTTTACCCTCGACACATCTATTTTTTCCCTGATAAGCTGTGTCAAAATGCCGGCATAGGACAAATCACCCTGTAAAATCGCTCCTTTGATTTCTCCGTTTTTGTGAACGATTTTCTTGTAGTTTCCCTTTTTGTCGGCAGATACAACCTCAATAAACGTATCATCGGGTTTTGTGGTGATCCCCAAAGACATACTGGGGATACCTGCAAAATTCATTGTACACTTGCTGGCAAAGAAGTCTGTCATCTCGCTGGGGACTCCAGACATATTGTTCGCAGCGATGATTCCTTCCTTTACAGCGGCAGACCAGACAGGGGTTTTTCCCGAGATATCCCCGGCAGCGAAAACATTTTTATCTGATGTTTTGCCGAATTTGTCATAGACAAGGCCTTTTTTATCCATTTGAAGGCCGGAATTCTGCAAAAAATCCGTGTTGGCTTTTAAGCCCGTCGTTATGATAACCATATCGCAGTCAAATGTCTTGCCGTCTGAAAGCTTTAGCCCGCTGACTTTACCGTCGCCCCCCGGCAAAAACTCCGCTACAGTTACATTGTAATACTGCTGCACGCCTTTGTCCGCAAATGCTTTCTCGTATGCCTGTGCCGCATGCTTGTCCAGATTGACAGGCAGCATATGATCGGCCATTTCAAAGCAGGAAATTTTTGCGCCCGAGTTTAATACTCCGGAAATGGCATCGCACCCGATAAGCCCCGAACCAATGATGCCTATATGCTTTGCTTTTTTCGCGTTTTCCTTGATTGCAACAGCATCATCGAAATCATGCAGTCCGAAGACATTGGTTACTTTCTCAATGTTTTTTATCGGGGGCATATTGGTTGCAGAACCTGCTGCAATCAAAAGCTTGTCGTAATTCACCTTGTCGCCGTTATCAAGGATCACCGTCTTATTGTCCAGAGCAACACTGGCAGCCTTGTTTTTGAGCCACTTAACCTTGTTTTTCTCAATTAACCCGTCTTCGGTAAAGTTAAGTTTGCTTTCGTTTCTCTCGCCGTCAATAAACCGGTGCAGTATACACCGGGAATGAATGATACTGTCCGGAGCAATCAAAACAATTTCGGCATTTTTGTCGTTGCTTCTCAGGGTTTTTAAGCCGTTTAGGCCGGCGGCTGAAGCGCCTATTACAACATATTTCATACCGCCACCTCCATAGTAATCGCCTCCATTGGACACTTTTTTACGCACATAGGATAAGAGTCTCCTATATTTTTGCACAAATCGCATTTCATGATGTCCTTGTGCTGCAGGCTGTCCGCCTTTAAGACACCATAGGGACAGGCCATGATACACATAAAGCAGTTTGCGCATCGATCCTTGTCATACTCAACCCTGCCGTTTTCAGCATTCAGGCTCATGGCGCCGGTCATACAGGTATAGGTACATTCCGGTTTGTCGCAGTTCATGCAAAAAATGGGCGCCGGCTTGTTTTTGCTGTCAATCGTAACCCTGTTTCTGGCATCCGGTTCCTGATGACCCACCATGCATGCGGATACGCATGTTAAACAACCGATGCATTTATCCCTGTCAATTTCAATATTTTTCATCCTTTTACACCCTCCTTCCTTATATTAACGGGAGTTGTCTTGTAAGACGGCTCCTTTGAATAGGAGTCGTACAGCGACGGAGTCAGTTTGTTGGTTTCGATGTAGTGAATCGGTGCAAACAGCTGGTCGACAGGCACATTGGCCGTTATTCTTGCTTTGAATATCGCGCTCTGCCCATTGATCGATTTTATTTCGAGCAGATCATTTTCCGCAAGGCTGTATTTTCCTGCAAGTTCCGGATTGATCAGTACATAGGCGTCTCTTGCGCTTACATCCTGAACAAAGGCCACCTCTCTCGTCCGGGTCTGGGTATGCCATTGGCCGACAGTACCCCTTCCCGTATTCAGAGTATAGGGGAATTCCGCCGAGTTCTTCAGGGGATTGTCCTTTACCGCTTCAAACATAAATTTGAATTTTCCGGACGGATGGTAGAACTTATTGTTCTCGAACAAACGCCTTTCGTCGGATGTAAGGGTTTCGCCTTCCCTGAACGGCCATTGAATGCCTTTCGAGTTGACAAGGCCGTCATAATCAACACCGGTGATCTCGCAGGGCATTCCCTTTGAACATTTTTTCATCAGGCCAAAGGCATCTTTGGGGGTTTTCCAGTTATCCAGTAAACTTCCCATTCCAAGTGCCTGGCCGATACCGAACAGAACCTGATAATCCGTTTTTTCATCCGGCCCCCGGTCAATAACCGGACGCATCGCCGAAAGCCTGCGTTCCGTATTGATGATGGTCCCTTCTTTTTTGATCCCCGGAACGACCGGCAGGAATATATCGCAGTCCATGGAACTGTCGGTATCGTCATAAATGTCCTGAACGATGAACAGATCCAGTTTTTCCATGGCCTGCCGGAACGTGTCGTTGTTCGCCCATGAATGCCGCGGATTGGTACATAATATCCACAGGCCTTTTATGGTTCCGGCAAGTATTTTTTCAATAATGACATTGTACGGAGCGGTTGGCTTGTTGACCAGCTGCTCGTCGGTGATCCCCAGGGCGGCGCACACTGCTTCCCGGCGTTTGGGATTGTCAAAATCGCCGCCGCCGTACAGGCCGGCCTGATGACTGAACGCCCGTGAACCCATCGCATTGCACTGGCCGGTAAGCGAGTTGCCGCCGGTGCCTTCACGCCCGATGTTCCCCGTCATTACGGCAATGCTCATGATCGCCTGCGCTATTCTCACCCCTTCATAGCCCTGGTTTACTCCCATTGTCCACCACAGGGAAACTTTCTTTCCTTCGTGAATCATTTTTGCCAGTTCCAGGAGCCTGTCCGCGCTGATGCCGGTTGTTTCCAGAACAGTGTCCAGCTTGAAAGAGGCCACATGTGCCTTGTATTCTGCGAACGCTTCCGTGTAATTGTCGATGTAGTTCTGATCTACCCAGCCTTTTTCGATAAGCAAATTGGCCAGTGTATATAGCAGCGTCAAATCGCTTTTGGGCTTGAGGCCGTACCAGTAATCCGCCCGCTGGGCAGTTTCGGACTTGCGCGGATCGATAACAATCAGCTTTTTGTTTTTATTTGAGCAAATCCTGTCCCAGACAACCGGATGCGCCACCACCGGGTTCGCCCCGATTAAAATAATGGTGTCCGAAAGCTCAAAGTCATTCAGGGTATACGGCGGCGCATCATACCCAAGGCATTGCTTGTGGGCAACGACGGAGGTGGCCATGCACAGCCGTGTATTGCCGTCTACATCCGCCCGCAGGAAGTTTCTGGCAACGTGTCCCAGAAGCGCCATTTCTTCCATGGTAAGCTGCCCCGTGCTGATGGATGCAAATGCTTCGTTTCCGTGTTTTTTGACGATCTCGTTGATCTTTGCAGCTGTATGCTTAAAGCCTTCTTCCCAGGAGATGTTCTTGAAATTTCCCTTTTCATCCCTGATTCTCGGCAACGGGTTTGTGTGGTTTACAATGGCAGGCTTATCCAGGGATAGTCCCTTGATACAGGCAAAATTCCTGTTGACAGGATAGTCCGGCGTGGGCATTACCTTTTGGATAGTATTGCCTTCAACATGAAAATCCAGGTTACAGGATAACGAGCAATAATTGCAGGTTGTTTGTACCTTTTTCACTTCGCAACCTCCTCTTTCTTTTCATAGCTCTTTTTAAACATTTTGATGAAGTTAAATACCACAAGGGCTATTACAGCCGTTGTTATGTACAGCTGAATCCCGGCAATCTGCTTGACAATCGAAGACAGTTGTTCATACCCGGCGCCTGCCAGGTATCCCGACATTCTGTAAGACGCTACAATGCCGATCGCGTTGGGGAATGTCATCCCTGCGAACCCGGGGGCAAAGGGAACGGCAAAAAAAGCCGGCAGGTTCTTGAGGAAATACAGGAACGACAGGAATACGGCACCGTATAATATATATACGATTATATTGACGGGGTTTTGTATCGCGTTAAAATAACCCACAAGGCACAGGGCAGCAGGCGCAACAAAGATGGCTTTTGTATGCAGAAGCGGCGGATTTACCGGTTTTGTTGCAACTCTGATAACCATACAAATACCCAAAATGGCGTATACCCCCAGGCCGTAATACGCAATGCCTGTCAGCAGGGCTGGTTCTTTCATGGGGCCGCCCACAACAGCCGAAACCAAAAAGCCGTTATAGGTAACAAACCACGATGGAACGAATGTATCTACCTTTACGCCCCGCAGAACATTCATGATAGTAAATATGAGGATATGGAGGGCATGCAAAATGACTCCGGCAAACCACAGGCCTTTGCCGATAGATGCAGAATAGGGTAATAGATAGGCGCCAAAAAGCATCATCAGCATGGTAAACCCGGCGGTAAGACTGGCCGGAACGGTGTTCTTGTATTCATTTTTAAATACCTTAAAATGTACAAGAATCTTCAGCAAAAAGAACAGCCAGACCACCATTGACACGACAGTGGTAATATGCCTGATCCATGGAAAACCAAGATTTCCGGCATAAACATTTGAAAGCGTCACAGCGCCAACGAGAGTGGGAAGCAAAGGTATTGGAAACCCCGCAGCTTTTTGTATCAAGGATTTCTTTTCCATGATAATCTCCTCCTTTAAAAAACGTGAATTTGTGTTTTTACCAAGTTGTTTTCAAAAACTATTAAAATTGTACTTTATATCAAGGTAAAATATGTGATATTTGTCACGATACAATTTGTTTTTTGAAGAATCATCTGAAATTCCTGAAATACGATCACGTCCCTTTTCCGAAGGTACAATTCGGAAAATGACACTCCGGGCAGTTAAGACACATCCCGCCGTTTCCCAGTCCTGCCAGCCAATCGGCGCTGACAGGTAAATCTGCCAATAGATGCGGTAAAACCAGATCGAAGACGGATCTTCCCGAATACATCACACAACCGGGAAGCCCGCATACAGGCCTGCCGTCCGCAGTATAGGCGATCATAAACATTGCCCCGGGCAGTACGGGCGCACCGTAACTCACAACGGTATCTGCGGCATTCCTGATAGCCGCAGGTGTTGTGTCATCCGGGTCTACGCTCATCCCGCCGGTACAGAATACCATTTCAGCGCCCTTATTGAGCATTTCATGGATCGCCGCCGTTATTTTTGTCTGGGTATCATCCAAAATCGTATGTGCAATCATCTCGCAGCCGTATTCTGACAGTTTTTCCCGGATAACGGGAGTAAAAGAATCTTCTATGCGGCGGTGAAAAACCTCATTGCCTGTGACGACAAGACCGTATTTTTTTTGTTGCATGGCCAGCAATTGCAAAAGCGGCCTGTTTCCGGCGGCAAGCCGCGCCTGTTCCATTTTTTCCTTTTCAATTACCAGCGGAATAATACGAACGCCGCAGAGTTTGTCGTCTTTTTTTACGGGGAATCCCGATATGCGTGATGCAATAATCATCCCGCCAAGGCTGTTTACCGCCCGCATTCGTTCAGTATCAACCATCAAAAGGCCGTCGATACCGGCAATTAACTCAATCTTGCCTTCTCTGGGACTGGTGGCATGCATATTTTCGCCCCGGCAGATGTCCCGCAGAATAACCGCCGCATCGTTTTCGTGCAGCATATTTGCATCGTTTTCCCATATATACACATGATCCTTGCCAAGGTTTAACAGGCTTTGAATATCATCTTTTGTTATTACATGGCCTTTTTTGAACAGTACATCTTTTGTCCTGCCAACAATGATTTGCGTAATATCGTGACACAGTACCTGGCCGACAGCATCATGTACCTTTATCAATTTCATGGCGTTTCCTCAACGTACTATAAATAAATTTGTTATTCGTGTCCATTCGCTGTTTTGGAATCTGCCGAAAGAAATTTTTCCAGTTCTTCCCGCAGACGCCCGGTGGTTTCTTCGTCGTCTGTGCCCGCCATTATCTTCTTCGCTCCGGGCAGCGAGGCAAAAAAAGTAATCTGCCGTTTTGCGTAACGGCGGCTGTTCCGGGCGACAAGGGACTGAACACCGGCAATGTCCTGCGAAAGGCGGTATTCCCCTCCTTCTTCCACAAAGAATTCCCGGTAGCCGATGGCCCGCAGTGCCGGATCGCGCGGACTGTAACCGGCTTCGTGCAGCCTGCGAACCTCATCGCCCAGCCCCTGCGTAAACATGGCGGCGCAGCGTTCGTCAATGCGGCGGTAGAGTTCTTCGCGTGACCGGAAAAAGCCAAGGATAAGGAAGCGGTATTGTGGACGCGGCGGATTTGTTACGCTATACGAGCTGAGGGGCTGTCCGCTGTGGCGCTGTACTTCCAAAGCCCGTAACAGGCGGTATTCGTCGTTAATGTGAATCTTTTCCGCGCTTGGCGGATCGCAGCGGGCAAGCTCTTCCATCAGGGCGGCGGCGCCTTTTTCCTTCAGTTCGAGTTTAAGCGCTGCACGAATACCCGCATCGGACGGAGGCGCCTCGGGCATGCCTGTGATAAAATTTTTCAGGTAAAAACCCGTGCCGCCGGAAACAACCGGCAAAGCGCCGCGCCGGGCAATGCCGGAGGCGGCCTCGTCGGCAAGCCGGACAAAGTCCCCGGCGGTAAACTGTTCGGAAGGATCACGTATGTCAATCAGGTGATGCACAAGCTGCGCCTGCTCTTCGGCTGAAGGTTTTGCCGTGCCGATGTCCATGCCCCGGTAAACCTGCATGGAATCCGCCGAGACAATTTCGGCATGGCAGAGTCTGGAACTGCCCCGGGCAAACAGGCGCAGCAATGCGTCGGTTTTTCCCGAGGCGGTCGGACCGAAAAGAACAAAAACGGGGATGGGCTGTGAAATTCCGGGGGCGGACAAACGATCTATTCGTTTTCCATGCGGAATTCGACTTCTCCCGAAAAGACCTCATTGGCGGCGAGGGTAACCATCTTGCCGTCGAATTCTTCTTTTTCGTCCTTGTCCAGCAGCATGGTAAGCTGGAAAGAACGCCGGGAAGCCGCAGCAGTAATCTCGTACATATTCTGGTTGTATTCGATAAGTTTTTTGAGCGGAAACATCATTGGATCTATTCCTTGATATTGTATTTCTTCCGGAAGCGTTCGATGCGGCCGGCGGTGTCAACGAGTTTCTGCTTGCCGGTAAAGAACGGATGGCAGGCGGAGCAAATTTCCACCTTGAGGTCTTTTACGGTGGAACGGGTCTCAATTACATTCCCGCAGGCGCAGGAAATTTTGGTCATCTCGTATTTGGGATGTATCTTCTCTTTCATGGTATCCTCTCAGTGAAAGGCATTCTGCCTTTCGTTTCTTCACTCGCTCAAGCATGCCCGTGCAACTCTCAACGAAGTTTCCAGAGTAGCACGGTCGCGCTCTCGCTCCGTTCGTCAATCAATTCCCGCGCTGCCGGTATTCATGGAACGCAGGAACGCTTCATTATTCTTGCTTTTCTTCATTTTGTCAACCAGCAGCTCAATGATCTCAATATCGTCCATGGGGTTAATAACCTTGCGGAGTATCCAGATTCTCTGCAGTTCTTCCTCGGTAAGGAGCAGTTCCTCCTTGCGTGTTCCCGATTTTTTGATGTTGATCGCCGGGAAAAGGCGGCGGTCGGAAATACGGCGGTCAAGGTTGATCTCCAGATTGCCCGTGCCCTTGAATTCCTCGAAAATTACCTCGTCCATGCGGCTGCCGGTTTCGATAAGGGCGGTTGAAATGATCGTCAGGCTGCCCCCTTCCTCAATATTGCGCGCCGCGCCGAAAAAGCGCTTGGGTTTGTGCAGGGCGTTGGAATCTACGCCGCCGGAGAGGATTTTTCCCGATGTGGGGACAGTCTGGTTATAGGCGCGCGCCAGGCGGGTAATCGAGTCCAGGAGTATCACCACGTCTTTTTTATGTTCCACCAGGCGCTTTGCCTTTTCCAGCACCATCTCCGTTACCTGGACATGGCGGGTGGCCTGTTCGTCAAAGGTAGAAGAAATAACCTCGGCTTTTACCGTGCGCTCCATGTCGGTAACTTCCTCGGGGCGTTCGTCGATTAACAGGACAATGAGGTACACTTCGGGGTGATTTTTGGTGATCGCGTTGGCGATCTTCTGCATCATGATCGTTTTGCCGGTACGGGGCGGGGCGACAATGAGCGCACGCTGCCCCTTGCCGATGGGACAGAACAGATTGATGATCCGCTCGCTGATTCCCTCGGTGCTGGTTTCCAGGTCAAGTTTACGCTTGGGGTAGAAGGGGGTAAGGTTGTCAAAGGGGATGCGGTTTTGCGCAACCGTGGGATCGTCGTAGTTGACCGTCTCGACCCGCAGCATGGCGAAAAAGCGCTCCCCTTCCTTGGGGCTGCGAATCTGGCCGTATACGGTGTCGCCGGTTTTCAGGGCAAAGAGCCGTATCTGGCTGGGGCTGATGTAGATGTCGTCCGGGCCGGGCAGGTAGGAATTCTGCGGGCTGCGCAAAAAGCCGAAATTGTCCGGCAGAATTTCCAGCGAACCGTATGCGTAAATGATCCCGCCGCGCTCGGTGTGCGCCTTGAGAACCGCGAAAACAACCTCCTGCTTTTTCAGGGCGACCATATCGTCATGGGAAATATTGTAGCTGGCGGCAAGTTCGCGGAGATCCATCATATTGAGCCGGATAAGCTCGTTAATGGTTAGGCGCGGTTTGCCGTTGTCCTGATCCAGCCGTGGTTCGGGTTTGCCGTACAGATCGGGTATTGTGGGCAGTTTGGGAAAACTGAACATTCCCATATCCGCAGGCCGCTGCACAGGTTCACCCGGTGTCTGGATTGCCGCATCCGTACCCGCCGATCCGTTGCTATAGGCATTACCGTTTCCATTTCCGTTGCCATTAGCATAGCCCGAATAAGGCTGTGCATCCGAATCTGCCTCGGCTCTTCGGGCTCTCGCCCGCACTACTACACGGGCTGTCCGTTCGCCTGAATCACCTGCCCCTGAAGACGGAGATTCCTGCATCTCCCCGTTCTCGGTCTCCGACGAATTTTCGCCTTCCCCGTTGTCCGTAACTTTGGGTTTTCGTCCCCTTCGAATAACTGCTGCCATGATTAAAACCACCTATGATTGATTGCCGTTTTCCGCACTCCCACGCGGCGGCAAAGAAGATACTGTATATCAAAAAATTAAAAAAACATGGTTAATGACAAGTTCATAATTCGTGCTAACAGGGAAATCCTAGCCAATTTATTCCCTTTTGTCAAGCCTTGATGCGCCGTCCGGCGGTATATCCAACAATATTTCCAGAACAGCCGCAGCCGCCTGCATTTTCACTTCGGCGCGGGAGCCTTCAAAATGCAGCTCTTTTTCCGAAACGGCTGCCGCCTTTCCTTCAGTCCGATGTGCCACAGCCACCCATACTGTCCCGATCGGCGTATTGCTCCCGTCGCCGAGAGGGCCGGCAATACCGGTAACGGCGGCGGCAATGGAAGCGTCCGCCAGATTCAACGCGCACATTGCCATTTCGCGGGCGGTTTCCCTGCTGACCAGTCCGTACCGCCGGAGGAAATCGCCGTCTATACCCAGCATACGCTGTTTTGCCTCGGCTGTATAGCAGACAAACGAACCCCACAGCACTGCTGAAGCGCCGCTTACCCTTGCCACAAGGTCAGAAACCAGACCGGCGGTACAGGATTCGGCAATGACCAGCATACAATGCCGCTCGGCAAGGCATTCGACAAGCTGCCGGGCCATCGCTGCGGCTTGTATTTCAACACTATTGCCTGCCATTAGGTAACCTTTCGTAACAGTTCGGCCTTTATCTCCTCGGTAGGGCGGGAAAAAATTTCCACTTCCTTGTCAACATTTATCATGCTGCACTGGCCTTCAAACAGAACACCGTCCGCAATGCGCAGCCGCGATGCGGTAACATCGCCCTTCACCGACGCGCCGCTCATCATGTCAACCTTATCCTGGGCGTATACGTTTCCTGTTACCGATCCGTGTACGACAAGCGAGCTTACGTCAATACGATCCGCCGTTACCTCGGCTTCCTTATCGACTATCAGCGCTCCGGAGGCTTCAATGGTTCCCCTGAATTTCCCCTGCACGCGCAGTGTTTCATGGAATTTCAAAACCCCGCTGAAACTCGTTTCTTTTCCCAGTGTCACAACCGGGGGTTCTTTCTTTTTTTCTTCCTGCATTGGCATTATCCGTGTTATTCCTGACTGAGAAATTTCCGTATCTGCGATTCCAGCGTCGAAAGACCTATCTCGTTCTTTTTCAGGTCTTCCCACTCAAGGATTGTTTTTTCAATCCGGGCATCCAGTTCGGCAACCTGTCTGCGTACTTTTTTGGTTTTTTCCTGTACATTGTCCAACAGTTCAGAGGCATTCTTATCAGAAATTTTTCCGCCCGACTGTATCATCGCAACGGCTGAATCCAGATCGTCGATGCTTTTGGCAAAATCACAGAGGTTGCGCTTCATGTCGTGATTCAGTTCTTCGGCAAGACTCAGCCGGGACTCGCGCACCGCAATCTGGGCAAAAAGTTCACGGTTCCGCAGAACAGCCTTTATCCGCGCCAGCACCTCTGAAAAATTAAATGGCTTGGTGATATAATCGTCGACGCCAAGCTCAAATCCGGCAATTTTATCCTTTACGTCATCAAGGGCGGAAAACATGATGATGGGAATATTCTGGTATTTGGGATCATTTTTTACGTTTTTTGTAAATTCCCAGCCGGACATTCTGGGCATAACATTGTCAAGGAGAATAAGATCGGGATGAAATTTTTTCAGTTTTCCCATCGCATCCAGGCCGTCATTGGCCTGTTCAACCGTAAAGCCAAGTTTTGAAAGCATCAACTGAAAGAAATCAAGATTAACTTTATCGTCATCGACGATTAGAATTTTTTTCTGGCCGTCCATATTCACCTTCTCTTAACTGTTTTGACCATTATACAGCCAATACCCCCAAAAATCAACAATCCGGCTGCCGCCAGAGCGAAACCTGCTCCAAGGTAATCGCCCCATCGGGTATATACAGTATGTTCCGTAACGATGGGAATTGCAACGGTAAGCCAGGCCTCGCTAAAGGGCGGAGCCATAGCGGTAATTTTTCCGTTTGGGTTTATGCCGCAGGTCTGTCCGGAAGAGGTTGCACGCACCATTGAACGCCTGTTTTCAACCGCACGAAAAACCGCCATTGCAAGATGCTGGTTCTGCGCAGACAGGCTGCCTGACCATGCGTCGTTGGAAAGGTTGACGATCACATCCGCGCCGTTTTGCACAAATCTGCGGGAAAGATAGCCGAAGGTGTCCTCAAAGCAAATTGGCGTGGAAAAGGAAAAACCCTTCCCGGAAAATACCGTGGCCTCGGTTCCCCTTTCCCAAAAGTGGGTATCGGCTTTATCGAGGGCGCGGTAAACGGCAGGCAGTTGTTTTTTGTAGGGAAAATATTCGGTAAAGGGAACAAGGTGGAGTTTCCGGTACAGGGCGGTATTTTCGCCCCGTTCAAAGAGCATTGCGGCGTTGTAATCCACGCGGTGGCTGTCAAAGGCATCGGGGTTTTTTGCCGGGTTTTTGCGGGCGTCATCGTTGCCAATGACAAAGGGTACATCCTGCTGTGCCAGATAATCCAGCAGTTCCTTTACCAGCACCCACGAAGATTGATCGTCGCGGTAGGTTTGATGCCAGTAAATCCGGGGAACAAAGGCCGTCTCCGACCATACTACCAATTCAGGCTTTGGTTCTGCGGCAAGAGCTTCGTCAGAAAGCCTTCGCAGGGTCATAAAATTCTTCCGGTAATCATTCATATCGCCTTTCCAGGGATCGGTGTTGTGCTGGATAAGGGCGATAACTGCCTGCGGCTCCGAAGAATAGTCTGCGGAAGCGGTAAAACCGTAACACAGCGCGGCGATCAGGGCGGCTGCCCACGCAATAGCGGAAACTTTCTCCGCGCGGAAAAACTCTTTTATTTTTCCCGGTATTCCCGAAAAATTCCTTCCCAGCGCGGCGGCGAGCCAGGCGGAGGGAAACACAACCAGTGCGGATACCCCCCACACGCCGAAAATACCGGCGATTTGGATAAGGGGGATCATGCGCCACTGGGAATAACCGATTATTCCATAGGGGTAGCCAAGGAAACCCAGTGTACACAGGTATTCATAGGCGAGCCAGATTACCCACTGAACAAGATAGGAACGCCTGGGAAAGAGTACCACTGCCAGCTTTAGAAAGAAAAAAAGCGCAGCGGAGAATACCATGTAAATGCTGTTAACAATAATTCCGGCAAGGGGATGAAAGGAACCCAGCCAGAAATTAAAAAGGCCGTAGGCGGCATAACCGTAGAGTGCGCCCCACAGAATTGAAGAAGCAAGAGAAACCCTGTAGAGCAGTACGAAAACCGGGACGAACGCAATCCACGCAAAAAAAGGAAGGCCGTGTTCAAAAAGCAGATTGGGAAAAACGGCGGCAAACAACAGGACGGCAAGGGCAAGAAGCCCGATGTTGGCCAGACTTTTCTTCACTCTTGCACGGCCATATCTTCATCGGCGATTGTCCAGGCATCCTGTTTCAGTTCCCGCCCCGGGCGAAAGGTAACAATGCCGTGAGGGCGGATTGAAATTGTCTGACCGGTTCTCGGGTTGCGTGCCCTTGGACGCGCCTTTCGCACCTTTATCTCAAAAGTGCCAAAGCCCCTTAGTTCTATAACATTGCGCTGTATCAGGGCGGCTTTCAGCTCGGTTATAAAGAGGTCTATCACCGTGCGAATTTCCCTTCGGTTCATTCCCGTTTTGTCGTACAGGGAATCCACAATATCCGCCTTGGTGAATTTCTTCGCCGCCATAGCTGTCCGCCGTGCTAGTTGGCTGGCTGAATGGAATTATAGTATCGCTGCATTCTTGACTTTTTCCGCGCTGCCGTGTTTTTTTTGATGATACCCTTCCGTGCCGCCGTGTCGATTTTTTTGATCATTTCCTTAAGGGCGGCCTCTGATCCGGGCATATCCTTTTTTTGCGCGAGCGCGACAAATTTTTTGACGCTAGTTCGCACGGCACTCTTGGCCGACTTGTTTCGCATTCTTCGTTCTTCACTCTGCCGGTGGCGTTTTTCCGCCGAACTAATCTTCTTTGCCAAAGGGAACCCCCGTTACCTGAAATCCGACGGACGGCGTTCGAGCCGCTTGCACTTTTCGCACTCGGCGACATTCTTTACTTTACCGCTCTCAAAGAGTGCTTTCATTTTGACTTCGCCGCCGCAGGAACAAAAAAACTTCTGTGTCGCGCTTGCCGTACGGCTGTTCTTACTGGCCTGAGCCATAGTTCTCTCCTTGCCGGCAAGCCGGCTTTTTAGTATAGTCTTACGTTATCGAAAAACAAAAAATGGGTCAAGTGCTCAAAAATCGGCGGCCATGCCGCTAAATCAGTGGCTAACCACTATCCACTACCCACTACCCACTAATTCAATCGTGTGCCGGATTGGAGCTGACTCTGTCCATCGCCTGGCTGACAGCCTGCTGGACACTGTCCGCATATGCCTGCTCGTTCATTGCCTGGGCCGCATACTGGGATCCCAAAAGGGAAAAACGATACAGGGGCTTTACCGCATTGAGCGCCATTGTTGCCATATCCAAAACACATTCATCACAGCGGCACATCTGCGGATCTGCTGCTTCAAGCTGCAATTCCAGCTCACGCAGCACAAGCTGTTCCGCTTCGTTTTTCAGCAGGTGAAAATCGTAATCATCAATTAGTGCCATACATCCTCCCTTATTCTGGTTCTCTTACATACCATTATACACCCGTTAATGATCTTTTTCTACAGTAACGAAGCGCGTAAATTTCGACTGAAGCATAAGCTCAATCATTCCAATGGGGCCGTTCCTCTGTTTTGCGATGATCAATTCGGTAGGATACCCTTCGCCGGAAGGTTTCTTTTCCTCTTCCTCGGCTTTTCTGGATTTATCCAGCGGCCGGCGGTGGAGGAACATCACCAGGTCGGCGTCCTGCTCAATGGAGCCGGAATCCCGCAGGTTGGCAAGGGTCGGGGACATTCCGTGCCCTGTCCGCTCCATTTCGCGGTTAAGCTGACAGAGTACCACTATGGGAATTTTCAGCTCCCTTGCAAGGCCCTTGAGCGAGCGGGAAATATCCGAAATCTGCTCATGGCGCGGCAGTGAATTGTTTTCATGGCCGATAAGCCCAAGGTAGTCGACAAAAATGATCTCCACCCCTTCCCTGGCGCGCAGCTTGCGTGCCTGGGAGCGCAGATCGAACAGCCTCATGTTCGGCACATCGACAATATACAACGGAATCTCGCACAGCACTCCCAGTGAATCCCGTATTCTTCTGAAATCGTCCAGGGTTAAATAACCGCTTCTCATTTTATTGCCGTCTACCTGCGCGGCGCTTGAAATAAGGCGCTGTGCAAGGTCTATGTCGGGCTGTTCAAGGGAAAAAAACGCGACGGGAATCCGGTCCTTTGAGGCAATATGAGCCGCCATATTCAGGGCGAGGGCGGTTTTTCCAATGGAAGGCCGGGCGCCGATGACGATAAAATTGGAAGGCTGGAAACCGGTGGTCATTTCATCAAGCTTGTCAAAACCGGTCGATATTCCCGTCAACGGTTTTTTGGTTCTGTACACCTCTTCAATTTTGTTAAACGTGGGGAGCAGAACATCCTTTATGCGGTTATAGGTATACGCCTGTCTTTCGTCCCTCAGGTCGAAGATATTCTTCTCAACTTCATCGAGGATTTCCGGAGATTCCCTTGATTCGTCAAAGGCGGAAACTCCTATTTCCGAGGCTACACGGAGCAATGCCCTTCTGAGTGAATGATCGAGAACGGACTGCACATAGTATTCGATGTTTGCGCTTGATGGAATTACCGAGGTAAGGGAGGAAACATAGGCCGCTCCGCCCGCTTCATCAAGTTTGCCGGTCTTCCTGAGTTCCTGGACAACGGTCTGAATATCGGACCGCACATTGTTTTTTTCAAGACTGCCGATGGCCTCGTAGATCCGCTGATGCGCCCTTGTATAAAAATCGCCTTCTTTAAGGCGGTTTTGCAGCGCCGCGTCTACAGCTTCGGGATCGCTCAGCATACTGCCGAGCGCAAGCCGTTCAAGTTCGTCGTCGTGGGGGGGCGTCTGATCCCTGATTTTGGCCATGTTCCTCCGGATCTGCGCTGTTACGCCTGGCCTGCTTCGCTGTCTGCGGAAGTATCACTGCCGTCCCCGCCTGCGGCTGCAGGTTCGCCCTGCGCGGCTTCTTCCACAGGCGCCGCCGCATCAGCAGATTCCGCGGCCGGCGCAGTCTCTCCCTGCGCGGCGTCCTCAATTGCTGGTTCCTGAGCCGATTCGTTTGCGGCGGCTGCTGCCGTTTCGCCTGAATCTTTGCGGCGGCGGGGAGGACGCGCCGGGGCCTGCGGCGTCTCGCTTTTTATCTCCTGCCCGATAATGACGATCTGAATTTCCGCCTGTGAATTTTCATACAGCCGGATTATCGCCCTGTACTTACCGGCGTTTTTGATACTCGCCCCGGAAAGGTCGATCCGCTTGCGGTCAATCTGGAATCCCTGTTTGGCAAGTTCGTCTGCCACAGTGTGGCTGGTAACCGCACCGTACAGCCTGCCGTTTGCCCCGGCGGGCATGGTAATCGACAGCTCCAGATTTTCAATCCGTTCCTTCAAACCAAGGGCATCCTGCCGCTTCTGGGCTTTTTTTGCCTCTATTTCTTCCTTTCTCGCTTCAAAGAGTTTAACCGTCTGGGGTGTATAGGGAAGGGCAATTCCCCTTGGAAAAAGATAGTTGCGAAAATATCCCTTTGCCACATCCTTTACATCCCCCTCTTCGCCGAGGGTAGCCAGATCCTTGTTCAGAATAACCTTCATACCAAGCTCCTTTGAGACCGCAGGTCTCTTTTCTGATCAGCCGCCAAACGGCAGCTGTTTTTGGACTGCCGCATTGCGGCTAACGACCCGGAGTAGGCCAGTCCGTTATTGTCTATTGTTCATTGTTCACTATCTTTTTCCGCATGGGCAGCCAGTTTTCGGCAATGCCCAGAAGAATTAACGCTCCTATCGTAAACAGATTCAGGCCGGGGCTAAAAACCAGCAGAGCAAACACAAAGCCCATAAGCAGCTTCATTATTCCCGGAATGGGCCGGCTTGCAAGGGTAAACAGCACAATGCCGCCGCCCTGCGCCAAAAACATAATGACGCAGATGACCATTATATTCCACGCGGCAATCTCTACAGCTTCCAGAGAAATTACCCTGAAGGCGACAATCGCCGGGAAGCAGAGGGCCAACACCCAAATCGCCCTCTGGGGAACATAGAAACCGGATAAATCACTGCCCGCGCTGTTTCCCTGCCGCCGCAGCAGCCGTGCAAGGAGAAAAGATCCCTGGCGGCTGAAAAAAAACATAAAAAACGCCGCTGCAAGAGAGCCGCCCCGCAGAGCCAGCATTGAATAGGCCTCGATTATCCTCTCGGGGGTAAGGCTGCGCTCCAGAAAGGACTGCTGGGCTGCGTCCACCCCGGACGAGGCGATGTACAACGAAGAAAACGTTTCAATCTGGGAACGGAAAATGGCTTGAATGCCCTCCTGTCTGCTCATTGCGAAAAGCATACCGATAAATGCAAGCGCCCCCGCAATTGATGCGGCGATGAAACGGTAAACGGTACGGATACGAAGGTTAACAGGTATCCTCCGCGGGTTCCCCGCCATTATCCAGGTAAAACCCAGGGTAAGCACCGTAAAGCACAGTATGTCCCATATGGGATTGGCCACAGCCGCCCCGTAACGGAAAGAAAGCCCTATCGACAGGACGGTATTGCCCAACACTGCAAAAACAAAACCAAGCCACGCTACAGCGCTGCCAAAAGCCGCATGACAGAAGCCCAGCGGTAGGAGAAAAAATAAGGTAAGAAAACCCGATCGCATAAGGACAATACTGATTCCCGCGCAGATAAGGGCGGGAACAGCATCCCTGGACAGCGGCAGGGCTAAAGCCTTGCTCATTCAGAAACAAACGGCAGCAGGGCGATAATCCGTGCCTGTTTAATGGCAGCCGCCAGGGCGCGCTGGTGCTTTGCGCAGGTTCCGGTTATCCGCCGGGGCAGAATCTTCCCCCGCTCGGTGATAAAGCGGCGGAGTGTATCCGAATCCTTGTAATCTATCTTGAGTTTCTGGACGCAGAACCTGCATACCTTTTTCTTGAAGAATGCCTTGCCGCCCTTTCCGCCGCGGCCCATCTTGTCGTCGCCGTCCCGCCCGTCCATCTGGCCGTCCATTCCCCGGTCACGCCGGTAGGGACGTTCGCCATCCATATATTTTTCATCAGACATAGTCATTGCTCCTTAGTATTAAAATGGAATGTCATCGGCGAAATTGTCCTCCGCCGCCGCAGGGTTATTGCTGCGTGCCGGGCTGCCGCCCCCGTGACTGCCGGAACCGCCTCCGGAATTGCTGTTGTAGCTGCCTGATCCGCCGCCGGGGTTTCCCCCCAAAAGCTGGAGATAACTCGCCACAACCTCAACTTTGGATCGGTTCTGTCCGTCCTGCTGCCAGCGATCCTGGCGCAGTTCGCCGTCTACACAGACCATTTTCCCCTTGACCAGGTACTGGTGCAGAGACTCGCCCTGTCTTCCCCATACAACAATATCAAAGAAATTCGGTTCGTCTTCCCACTGATCGCCGTTTTTTTTGCGGCGGTTAACAGCAATGGAAAATTTGGTCACTGCCTGGCCGCTTGCAATTGATTTCAACTCAGCGTCCCTGGTCAGCCTGCCAATAAGAACAACGCGGTTTATATCTACCATAACTACTCCTCAATTCTCACAAAGAGATATTTGAGAAGGTTGGCGTTGAGTTTGAACACGCGATCAAGGACGGTGATTTTTGAAGGATCCGACTTGATGGTGAACAGAACGTATTTGCCCCGTTTTCTCTTTTTAATTTCATAGGCAAGATCGCGGTCGCCGGTTTCATCGGTTTTTTCGATCTCGACTCCGTTGGCGGCAAGATCGTTCAGCAATTGCTGCCGCCCTGCCGTGTGCTGGTCTTCTTCCAGAGGGAAGATGACCGTCAGCTCGTATCGACGCATAGGTCCTCCTTGCGGACTGGGTGTTTCCCTGTCCGGCGGTTCTTCGCCGGAAAAGAGGTTGGCTGTCCTTCAGACAGCGCGGACGAAAGTCCGGTGCCTTTTTCAAAGGCGTCCTGGAGAAAATTGCCATAGTCAATTTTCTCCAGGCAATAAAAGGTTATCAAAACCCGGGGAGAATGACAAGAGGACGAACTAAAACAACTCACCCTGCTGTGGCAATGCGGTGGAACCGCCGGCAGCGGCGGCAAGCAGGGAAAGGAACTCATCCTCGCCCAGTATTGGGATGCCAAGCTCGCGGGCTTTTTTATTTTTTGCCGAGCCGGATTCGGGATCGTTGGTAACCAGGTACGAAAGGTCTTTTACCACCGATGATTTTGCCGAAGCCCCCAGCGCCCTGATCCGCTGTTCCGCCTGGCCGCGCTTCATTGCAGAAAGCTCGCCGGTAAAACAGAACGACAGGCCGCGCAGAGATTGTGCTTCTTCCGCCGGCGGCGCGGCGATGCTGATAATGCCCCCGGTAAGAACGGCGTCCATCTCGGCGGCGGTATCCCTCAGGCCATCTACGATAACCTTCGCGGTTATCTCGCCGAGCATATAGACGGCGGCCAGGTCTTCCACAGAGGCGGCGCGGAGCAAAGGCAGCGTGTTGAATCCGGCGGCGGCGGCTTTTTCCATGATTGTTTCCGCCACGCCCTCAAAATCAAAACCGGCGACAAAGGCGGCGAGTGAAAGTTCCCGCTTTGTCTGAATGTGACGGATCACCTTCGCCGCCGAAAGCTCGCCCATCCGCTCGTATGCGGCAAGTTCCTCTGTGCCCAGCGAGTACAGGTCGGCGATTTTCCGCACCCTTCCCTTTTCAAACAACTGGCGCAGCAGCTTCTCGCCAAGCTCGCGGATGTCCAGCACAGAGACCCATTTTTCAAGGCGGTGCAGCAGCCGCTTGGGACAGGCGGCGTTGGGACAGTACAGGCGGGTACCCGCGTCCACAAGATCCGCGCCGCACACAGAGCAGCGGCTGGGGAACTCAATTTCCCGCTCCCCTCGCGCTGCTTTTTCCTGCAATTCATCACGCAGAGACGCAGAGGTCGCAGTTTTCGGCACAGCCCCTTCCGGCGCAAGACCTTCGATCTTGGGGATGATCTCGCCGCGCTTTACCACGCATACCGCCGATCCGATTTTCAGGCCAAGGGCGCGGATCATGCCGGGATTGTTGAGATTGGCACGCTGTACGGTGGTGCCGGCAAGCCGCACCGGATCGACCACGCCGATGGGGGTATAGGTTGCCCCCGATTCACTCCATTCCACCTGCCTGAGTATGCTGAACGCTGTTTCCAGTTCAAACTTGAAGGCGATTTGCTTTTCGGGACGGGCGCGGCGCAGATCTTCCATGTCGGTGGCAATATCCTTGACCACCAGGCCGTCAATGTCACAGGGAAGGCTTTCCCGCATCGCGGTAACCTGTTCACGGTAGGCAATAATTTCTTCGGCATCGGTAAACATTTTTGTCACGGCGGTCTGAAAGCCCCGTTTGCCCAGCCACTCGATTTTTTGCATTTCATCGGCGAAATAAATGTCGTTGCTGCTGCCGGCACCGTCAGCGGCGGCAGCGTCGTAGACGATGAGCCTAAGGTCTTCACAGCCGGCGCCGTCCTTGCGGCGCATGATCCCGTTGGCGGCATTGCGGCAGTTTGCCTTGGATGCGTACTTGTTCTGCCAAACATCCCGCAGCATCACCACTTCGCCCCGCACTCCGCCGCTGAACGAAAGATCAAGTTTTTCCGGCACGCCTGCCATGCGCCGGGCATTCGCGGTAATCTCGTCTCCTATGATCCCGTCTCCCCGGGTAATAGCCCGCACCAGCCTGCCCTTTTCGTACTGGAGTTCCAGGCTTGCCCCGTCGAGCTTGTACTGTACTACAAATTGTGCAAGGGCGGTTTTACGCGCCCATGCGCGGAATTCACCGGAATTGGCGGCCTTGTCCTGGCTGCCCATCGGGATCAGATGCTGTGCCTTGGGAAATCCGTCAACACCGGCCGCTCCGCCCGCCCCTACCCTTTTGATAACGGGGCTGTCCGGCGCGAGGGAAAGCAATTCATCCCATAACAGATCAAATTCCCCGTCTGAAATTTCCGCTTCGCCGTCATAATACGACTGCTGGTATTTGACTATCAATCTTTCGAGATCGGTACGCCGATCACCGGCGGCCTGCTTATCGCTTTTCAAAAAACAGTTCCCTCACTTCGTGTTGTTTTTCAAGCCCCTTTGCTTCGAATCTGGTACGGGGCCTCCAGCTGTGTGGCGGCGAAAAGCCTTCGCAGGTATTGGCAAGATCGGCAGTGGCTTCCAGTTCAGCCAGCGCAAATGACGCATAATCCTCCCAGTCGGTGACCATGTACAGATACGCGCCGGGACGCAGCTTCGAGGCAAGCATAACGGTGAAGGGGCGCTGGACAAGCCGCCGCTTGTGATGCCGTTTTTTCGGCCAGGGATCGGGGAAGAAAAGATGAATCCCTTCAAGTGAACCGGGCGGGATCATTTTTTCAAAAACCTCTGCCGCATCATGCTCGATGATTCTGATATTGGCAATCGATTGTTGTTCAATCTCCCACAAGAGTTTTCCTACCCCCGGCCTGTGTACCTCAATGCCGATGTAGTTTTTTTCGGGATTGCCGGCGGCTATTATCGCCGTGGCTTGCCCCATGCCGAATCCTATCTCCACGGTAACGGGGTTATTATTTCCAAAAATGCCGTGTACATCCATTTGTCTGTTTTCAAAGGGGAGAAGAAATTTTCCGGCAAGGGAATCGTAGGCGCGCATCTGGGCGTTTGTCTTCCGCCCGCCCCGCAGAACAAAGCTCTTAATTCTGCCGGACGGTGCCGGCGCATTAGCGGCGAATGGCTGCGACATCGGTAAAAGCGGAAGTATAACGCTGGGCATCATACGCCCACAGCGCGGCGGATTGAACTCCCGAGGGCATTTCCAGTTCGCTCATGGAACCGCTCAGGCTTTCAAGGTTTGCGGTAAAAACATAATTGCCTTTTTCGTCATAGCAGACAAGGCGGTTTTCCGGGTAGGAGGAATTTACCGAGTAACGCCCTCCGCTTATCTCAAGAGCAGGAAAAGGATAGACAGGGGCCTCGGGCGCATCAAAGCTGAAATAGCGTTCGGACTTTTCCCCTCCCTTGTTTACCAGAACAGCCCGGTACTGTCCCCTCGGCAAAGATTCATCATCACTGCCTGCAATACTCCTTGTGCCAACCCATGTTTTCCCGTCTTCAAAATAGTTCACCCAGTCATCGCTGGTGATATGCCATCTGAGCTGTTCGCGGTCATGGTACAGGTACAGATCGGCAAGGTTTTCCGTGCCGTCTTCATCCTCGGCAAGCACGAAAAACGAAAAACGTTCAAGGGGTTTGTCCCTGTCCTGATAGTAGACCAGTTCCATAAAACCATAGGTAATCTTCGGCTCTGTCCGTGAACAGGAGGCCGCAAGGGAAAACAACACAAGGGCAAATAGTGCGAAAGCTGTTGTTTTGGCTGTTTTACGCATACCTGTTGAGTATATCACGAATTCAAAACATGGATAACCCAACCGGTGACAGTCACCTTTTGGCTGCCCCGCCGCATTTAACTCAAGCAAAATGTTCCAAGTACATAAGAAATCATAGGGAAACCATACTTGACAAGTATGGTTTATGTATTACTATATTCCTAAGGATTGGTTGGCTGCACCTATGAAAAAAATGAAGGTCTATTTAGACACAAGCATAATCAACTTTTTATATGCCGATGATTCTCCACATTATAAAAGAGCAACAGAAGTTTTTTTTGAAAATATTGTCTCTATGAATAAAATAGACACATATATTTCAAGTGTTGTTATTGATGAAATTAATAAAACAGAGAACACAGATCGTAGAAATGCCTTATTGGAGACATTTGAAAAATATCCCAACATAGAAACTCTATTTACCGAAGATGAAACGACAGAAGAAATTGCTTCTCTTGCTGAAATTTATCTTAAAAACAATATTATTCCGCAAAATAAAGCAGCTGATGCTTTTCATATAGCTTATTCAACAGTATTTCAAATGGATATTTTGTTAAGCTGGAATTTTAAGCATTTAGCAAATATTAACAAAGAGCAGATGGTGATAATTCTCAATAGAACATTGGGTTACAACTATCCTTTTAGGATGGCTAATCCGCTGGAGGTATATTTTGAAGAATGACGAATTGGAAAAAGCATTGGAAGAAACATGGAAAAATAAAGAAAAATTTTATGAAGACACAAAGGGACTTTCAATGCTAGAAATACTAAAAAAAATAGAGAACAAATATAAAGTGCGAAACACTGCACATACCAATATGACAGCCCTGCCCCGCCGCTGAGATGGGCGGCGCGCTGCGTTTCTCGCCCTTCATTCGCAAGGTGCCAGACACCCTCCAAATGAAAGTTGAAGCCGCCAGGGATGGCGGTGTTGTCATTTTATGAGGAGTTTTTCGCAGAAAAATCCAAGCTGACAATCAGCAAGGAAGCTGATTGTCAGTACTCCTCAATAATTTCAGGCACCATACACTATTTTGTCCATTCAAACGTTTCCAGTATTCTGTCAAATGTTCCGGAATATTCCTCTCCAAATTCAGCCCGTACGGTACCTGCAGCCACCATATATATTCCATCTCCGGGGAAAATATAGAACACCTGGAAAAAGTGCTGTCCCTGCTGCGTCGTTAAGGTTGTCAGTTTTTCACCCTTTTCATTTTTGAGGGTGGTAAAACCAGTCCGTTCGATTATTTCAACATCAACGATCATCTTTTTCAATCCTTCAATCACTGCATTAACATACACATCCAATGGACCGTCAAATGCCTCATCGGCAAAATTGACATTGGGAGCAAAATCGTTTCTTGAAGGACCGACCACTACTTTATATTTTAATCCGGGAAAATCCATCATCTGCCATGATTCAGGCGGATAAATGGAATACTTCCCGGCCGTCTCATAGTAACGGCCTTCTTCGCTGGATGTAACATTACTTTTTTTGCTGCCGCCGGTAGCGCATCCAAACAGGAAAACAGCAATCAACAAAAACAGTATTTCAGGCCTAATTCTTTTCATATCATCCTCCACAAATGAATATTTACCGGTAAATATACCACTGAAGGCGCTTTATTACCAGACTATTTCCAGAGCCAGTCCGTCACTCAGGGCAAGAAGTTCGCCAATTTCAACGGCGAAAGAAACTTTTTTTCCGCTGGAAACGACCCGCGCCGCCGAAACAGACGGAGGGGTAACCGTAAGACTGGCGGTTTTTGGTACGCTCAGGCTGATTTTTAGTTCATATCCCGCACAGGCTTCTTCCAGGAGCGAAACCATATCAGCGTTGAGTGCCCGGGCGGAAGGTTCCAGCATGACAAGGCGCAGCATCTGTGCCGAATGCGGCTCATTTCCCTGCACGAGGGATGCATGGCTGCCTGTAATGTCCAGAAAGGACAGGAGGGCGGCAGTATCCCTGAATTCCAGCACGGCTTTGGTAACAATGTCACTACCGTCGTTTGCGCCGCCGAATCCGGAAGTGCTGCGTACTTCTTTTGATGAAAACGACCTGAGTGTCAGGCCGGGGATTCTTGCCACGCCCCGCTCAAAATCTTCCCTGCCTGCGGGGATTATTGGCCGGTGTTCATTGCCGTCCTGCCTGCCAAGGGATTCCAGCATTTTTGAGATGCGGTACTCAAGGGCGATTCTTCCGGAACCATCGGCTCGTATGCTGATGTCTGCAGAAGCGCCTATGCAGGAATTCAGAAAAAAAACGGCCATAACAAGAAAAATAATTCTGATTATCTTCACTAAAATTCCTCCGAGTGGATGCTCATGTCCTGTATTCGGACGGGAACCTCGTTTTCTATCATGGCGAAGGCTTTGCGCAAAATCGACTCGCCGAAGTCCCGCGAATTGGAAACCAGTGCGCCGCCTATCTGCGCGAAACTCAGGGAATCCTGCAGATCAACTTCGGCGGCGCTCAGGCGGAAACGGCGCTGCAGCTTGTCTATTGCAGAGCGTATAACACGCCTTTTTTCCTTTATGCTGCCAATATCGGGAATTTCAAATATCATTTGAATCATTGAAACAACCATGTTACTCCGCTGGTGCGCCTGCCTCATTATCGCCCGCCGCTTCGGTTTGAATGCTCTCCGCTGCTTTTAATTCATCGGCTATTCTGGCTGCCTCTGCCGCCGCGGCTTCGGCTGCAGCTTCGGCGGCGCGCCGTACTTCGGCAATGACAGCCCGCACCTCGTTTCTGTTGGCGGAACTGATCCGCTGGTCGTTAAGGAGTTTTTCCATTTCCTCAATATCATCAAAACCGTCATTTACCGCGCCCCGCAGTTCGGTAATGCCGTCGTTTTTATCGCTGTCCGCGATGAGAATCAGGCGCGCTATGATAAAACGAAGTTCCTGTCGTGCCGGATCAACACTGGCGGCGGAAAGACCGGCATGTGCGGCCCGGTATTCTTCCAGCGCCCGTGCATAGAGTTCATGGCCTTCAAGCACCTGGCCATATTCATAACGCACTTTCGCATCATTGTTGTTGGCAAGCCATGAAGCATAGGTATCTATTGCCTCAACCTTGCCCTGTTCCTTTTGGGTGCGGGCATAAAGCAGGAGAACATCGTTATTTTCAAGCAGGGCGAATTCATGGTTTTTCAGAACCTGTTCCGCCTCGGGATATTTTTTCATCGCGTAGAGTACCAGGGCGTAGTTATAGCCGTCATCGGCGCTTTCGGGAACCAGCAGCAAAAGCCTGTCGTACAGTTCCTGTGCTTTTTCAATGTCGCCGCTTCGAATCCGCGTGTAGGCGGCCGCCTTGAGCGCCATTACATTATTTGGATCGCGTTTCAGTATCGATTCAAAACGCCTTGACGCTTCCTCGTAGCGTCCGGTTTCAAAGGCAATACGCCCCAGGTTGTATTCTGACGCGGTCATCGTCCTGTCCCTTGCCCTCGCCCGGTTCAGCCATTTCTCGGCCTCGGCGTATTTCCCCATATCGTAATATGCCATACCGATGGCAAAATATTCTTCGGCCGATGCCGCCCCGCCCACACAGCCGTAAAAAACAGGGAGAACAGCAAGAAGAAACAAGAGTGGATAGTGGAGAATGCGGGTTTTCATCTTTTATCTGCCCGAATCAAGAACCGTGTCTTCGATTTCCCTGAGCTGAGAACGGTACAGACGCGCAATATTGTCGCCGTAATCCGCAATGAGCTGAATGATGTTCCTCGGATGGGCATCCCAGTCCCTGCCATTGATACGGTCCCCCGCATCTCCCAGACCCGGCATTATAAATGCTTTTTCGTTCAGAACAGGATCCATCCAGAGGGTGTAAACTTCGCAGTTTTCCACGGCACGTACAACCCGCATCGCCCCTTTCAATGCGGCAACCGCGTTAAAGAACCGTACCGACTTTGGCTTTACCTTCATCTGTGAAAGGTAATGCATCACCGTAACGAGGCTTCCGCCGGTGGCGTTCATTGGGTCGGCGAAAACCAGGTCTTTGCCCTCCAGTGCTTCCAGCCTGAAAAACGACCGGTCAAGGTCAAGAATATACTCCATGTTTTTTTCTATCTTGTTTTCATCGCGCTGTATTCTGAAAAGGGCAAAGGGAGTTACATAGCCATGTGAAGAATATTCCTGAATTTCCTTGCTCAGGATCATCGAAGGAAGCAGGGCGCCCCGCAGCATTACGCACATTACCGTATTTTCAATATGGCTGTCGATATTCGAAATCTTGTGAACCGCGTAATTCTGCATCGGGTGTGTTACCGGTGTTTTTACAACAAGGTAATTTTTGTTTGAACTGGTGGTACCTCCCCATGCAAACTTGAAGAGCATTTCATAGGCGCGCTGAATATAGTAGATAAATTCTGAATGGCCGGTCTGCACTGCCCTCAGTTTGGCAACCAGCCGCGATGCCTCCGGGTGGCTTTCCTGGCTGCTCAAAAAATTATACACATGGATATTCGGCAGGTTCCGGCAGATTTCCTGTGTTAACAGCCCCATTTCGTTATACAGTGAAATAAGATGTTCCTCGGCACGGAGTATTTCCTCTTTCTCGCCGGATTCAAAACGGGAAAATGACTTCATAACACTGCCATACAGGCTGTTCAACTGGTCAAGGTAGCCCTTGTCCGCCGCGGTCAAGTACCCGTCAAGGTCTTCTGCCCTAAAAACTATCCTTTTCATTGCAAAATCAGTATACTTTGATGTAGTATGGATTGCAAGCGCAAGCAGCGCCGGTGACCCGGGAAATAACCCAAAATAGCGCTTTTCAAAAAACCGGCAATATATTATGATATCAGTCAGGAATAGATTGGGAAACTCTCAGAGGAACCCTGAAAATGAGATAGGAGAGCTTCATGAGGATTACTAACAAGGGACGCTATGCGCTCAGGGCGACAATTGCCCTTGCTCAAATGGGGAAAAACGGGGAAATGATTTCCGTCGGGAGCCTTTCCGAGGCTGAAGAAATCTCTTCTGTATTCCTGGAACAGATATTTTTCAAGCTGAAAAAAGCAGGGATAGTACGATCCGTCCGCGGACCGGGGGGGGGCTTTTCCATTAATCGTCCTCTGGATTCGCTTACCGTTAAGGAGATTCTCGACGCTGCCGGAGAGGAATTGACCGTCCTGCCCTGCAACAGACGCGAAGCCGAATGTGAACGACAAAGCGAGTGTATCAGCCATCAGGTAATTATCTCGGTAACCGATTTGGTCAACCAGTATCTGGGCGGGCTTACCCTGGAAATGGTGCTGAATAACGAAGAGTATCAGCCCACAGGTGGGAGTACGGTGTTGGACAAGGTCGTTTAATAATGCTGCTCGTATAATTCGTTGATTCTTGTATTGCTATATAAAAAATTCTCGATGTCGCGGAGCATCCCCGAAAAACCGGAAAAGCTGGTGCGGGTTTCCGGCAATGACTGCAGAAACAGCGCGCCGTAATTCTTTTTTACAAGCCGTCCGTCCAGCACGGCGACCACCCCCCGGTCGCTGGAACGCCGCATCAAGCGGCCGAAGCCCTGTTTGAATTTCATCACCGCCTCGGGCAGGCTGAGTTCCATAAAGGGATTGCCCCCCGATTTTTCCAGCGCCTCCCGGCGGGCTTCGAAGACGGGATCGCTGGGTGTTCTGAACGGCAGGCGGCAGAGGATCACCAGGCGCAGGGTGTCGCCCGGTGCGTCTACTCCCTCCCAAAACGAGTCGGTGGCAAACAGCACCGAGTGCGTGTCGGCGAGGAAGGTCTGCAGAAGACGCGAACGGTCATCGTCGCCCTGCCTGAGGCAGCGGATGCCCAGGCTTTCCAGTTCCGGCAGGGACGCATCCCAGGCGCAGCGCAGGGACTGGTACGAGGTAAACAGGATCAGCGCCGAGCCGCCGGCAACAGCGGCAAGCTGCGCCACCGCGCTGTTCACAAAGTCCTGGTAGCCGTCCTCGTCCGGCAGGGGAGCGTCGGCGGGGGCGGCAAGCAGCACCGCGTTGGAATAGGGGAATGGTGAAGGAAAACAGCCGGTATGGAGAGGCTTTTCTGTAAGACCGGCACCTGTACGGACAGCCCAGTAATTAAAACTGGTGTTTACAGCCAGGGTCGCCGAAACGCAGACTACGGTCTTGTTGGGCAGGAAAAGGCTGTGTTTGAGATTTTCTGCCAGTTCCACAGGGCTTCGGGTAAACACCGCCCACGGTTCTTTGCCGCCAAAACCACGCCGTTCGATCCACATTACCTCGCCCGGCCGCTGCCGGTAATCGGTAAAGGCGGCGCAGATTCCGGCGATATCTTCAAAGCGGCGCAGAATTGCCCGTATCTCCCAGACCACAGCGTCGTCCCCGGCATCTTCGGGGAGCTGTTCAAAACGTTCCCGTGCTGCGGCGGTAAAAATATTCAGCTTTTTTTCCAGTTTATTGAGCAGGGGAAAGATCGCCGCCTCTGCTCCCGCGTTTTCCCTGTTAGGTGAAAAGCGAAATACACCCTCCGTTCCGCAGAGTTCCAGCGCCGGGCTGTCGAGTTCAGAGGCGGCTTTGCGAACACCTTCAAGCGCGGCGGCCAGCACGTCCAGGCTTTTATCCCCGCCGCCAAGCAGGGAACAAAAGCGAACCAACAGCCCGCTGCGCGCCGCCCTGCGTTTTCGATACAGCCGCCCGATATGCCGGAGAATCCCCACCTTGCCGAATTCTCCGGAAAAAAACGAAGTGGCGGCGCTTTCGATTTTATGCGCCTCGTCGATTATCACTCTCGAATAGGGCGGCAGCACCGCCTGCGCCTCGTAACCTGCCCCCTCTCGCCGCGCTGCAAGATCGGCACAGAGCAGGTGGTGGTTTACCACGACGATTTTGGCGGCGGCGGCTTCTCTTCGCAAAGCAACAATAAAACAGCGGCTCTGCCAGGGGCATTGTTTGCCCATGCACATCTCCGAATCCGAACAGACCCGCGACCAGACGGACTCTATCGGTACAAAGGAAAGCTCATCACGCCCGCCGCTTTTGCTGGTCTTTGCCCATTGTACAATGCTTGCAAGCTGATCCTGCTCATCGCCGCCGGCCAGCTCCGGTTCCCGCACCGCATCGTCCAGCCGTCTCTGGCAGAGGTAGTTTCCCCTGCCCTTCACCAGCACCGCTTTTATCTTTGCGCCCATTGCGTCTCTTACCAGGGGAATATCCTTGCCGAACAACTGCTGCTGCAGTGTTATTGTCGCCGTTGAAATGATCACCCGCTCGCCCGATACGGCGGCACAATGCAGGGCTGGCAGGAGGTACGCGAACGATTTGCCCACACCGGTACCCGCCTCCGCCGCGCCGATGGCGTCTTCGTTAAAACAGCGGATGATAAGTTCCATAAGGTCGAGCTGCGCCTGTCTTGGCTCGAATTGCTCAAGCCTTGAGGCGACACTGCCGCCTTCACAGAGGGCATTCAGAATACCGGCGGCGGCTAGTTTTTGCACACTTGTTTTATATTACGAG
>Ga0082212_10001315_pt1 | contig 36597 bp, 31 predicted proteins | sample TergutNt197P3_FD_71548 | JGI IMG/M metagenome (GOLD analysis project Ga0082212, IMG submission 71548) | Neocapritermes taracua P3 segment gut microbial communities from Petit-Saut dam, French Guiana - Nt197 P3 | ecosystem: Host-associated > Arthropoda: Insects > Digestive system > Gut ...
GGGGGGGGGGGGGGGAAAGGGGGTATCCCCGCGCCAACTGGCCGAAACATACCCTCTTTATCGCCGGGGGGGGCGACTATATGCCGCGGGCCGAGACCGCCCCGCCATATTCGATAGAAGTGTTCCTCAGGACAAAGCCGTATTTTAAAATCGTCGTCGAAGAGGGCGAGTCGCCGATGCGCACCGGGCAGCGGATAGATAAAACTGTGTGAAAGAGCTTGGCGAGCGGGTGGTTGGTTTTGCAAATTGATACTATTCGGTTCGGACAAGTAGAAATCGATGAATCGAAGCTTATAAAATTTGAAGATGGTATACCCGGGCTTGAGGAGTATCGCGAGTACGCCCTGCTTCAGTTTGAAGACAGCTACCCTATCATGTGGCTGCAATCGACTGAGGACAGGGGCGTTTGTTTGCCTGTTCTGGATACGTTTGCGGTTATCGACGAGTACGTGTTCGACATAGACGACACAGACGTGCAGGAGCTTAACCTCAGCGGCCCGGAAGAGCTTTATGTCGCAAGCGTGCTGGTCATTCCGGAGGATATCCAGAAGATGACGGCAAACCTTGCTGCCCCGATTATAATCAACACGACTACCGGCAAGGCAAAGCAGATATTGATAAGCGGCAGCGACTATAATGTCAGAGCGCCAGTGTTCCCGGATATCCGAAAAGCGATAGTTAGGGAGGAGGGCGGTTCTGATGCTGGTTCTGTCAAGGAAGCTGAATGAGACGATACTCATCGGCGAAAACATCAGGGTGACCCTTCTTGGGATAGACGGGGATAAGATTAAACTCGGGGTGGACGCCCCCCGCGACGTGAAGGTATTCAGGGAGGAGTTGCTGGAAGCAACGAAGAGCACGAATAAGCAAGCGCTGGCAGCTCCGGTCGTGTCGTTTGATTTATCAAAGCTGAAGAAATAGTTAAGCTCTTTAGCAACCGCTCCCCAAAAGCATTTTTCCGAATACCCTCTGAACAGTTACCATAGAACTAAGAAATCGCGAAATGATGAATTTTCACACTTTTGGATTTGCAGCGTGTAAAAGTTTGAAATAAAGTTGTGAAAATGAGAAAATCTTGACATAAATCAGTTGCATAGTAGCGGCGAAAGTGATAATATCATCTTTGCCGCTGTTTCTAAACACCGCTGAGAGCGTTTAGCATCATAACAACCGGGAGGACCGGAAATGAGTTCGTTTTTCGGCAACATTTTCAAGTCGGTCAGTGAATTTCTTAATAAGTTTTCCAATAAGGCCAGAACCAGGCTTCTCATCCTGATTGCTGCCATTATTATATTCGCTATAGTCATAGTAGTAGTATTAAACCGCACGCAGTATTCACCCCTTATCACTGTGCAGTCCCCTGCGGAAGCCAACGAAATTCACACGATCCTGTCAAGCATGAATGTGCCTGTCATAACAGAGGGTAACACCATCCTGGTTCCGGACAACAGAGTCGTTGAACTCAAGAACATGCTTATGTTCGACGGTTTTTACGGCGCTGAGCCTAACTATGATCTCTTTAATCAGGCGAGCGGGTTTGGCGTTACCGACGAGCATCGCCAGAAACTCTACGAAGCTGTGTGCGCTTCCGAAATCAGGGCGCAGATACTTATGGTCGATAAAATCACTAATGCGTTTGTTAAAGTCAACATGGGCAAGACGTCCGCGTTTGCTATCACCCGCGATGCAAGCGAGCCGACTTGCTCTGTCACTTTTACGCTAAAAAGCGGCGCTACGCTATCAAATCACGAAGCGCAGACTATAGCGGAAATAGTCAGGACAAGCGTTCAGGGCATCAAATATGAGAACATGTCGATAAACGACAGCAAGCTCAAAAACTACCCTGTGGGCGACGCGAGCATCGACATTGGCACGGAGATCCAGTCGCGCTTTGCGATGTCAAACCTGCTCGAACAGCAGATACAGATCCAAGGCGCTGAGATGTTCAGCCCGGTTTTCGGCACCAACAACGTCCGTGTCAACGCGCATGTGGAGCTTAACTTCGACAGGTACACAGAAGAGATCATTGAGTTCTCGCCGCCTAACGAGGGCGAGCTGGGAGGCATAATCCGCAGTTCTTCAGAGCTGCTGGAGCTTCAGCGTATCAACGGCATCGCCGAAGGCGCTCCCGGAACCCAATCGAACGGCATGGGCGCAACGGAGTATCCGTACAGCGACCTTAACAATGACGAGACTTATTTAAAAAGGCTCAATGAGTATAACTATGAGATCAACCAGACGATCAAGACGATCGAGGGCGCGATGGGACAGGTCAGCGGTCTCAGCATCGCTATTCTCATCAACAGCGATGCTGTAGAGGGGGATTATGCGAAAGAGATAAGAGACCTTGCGGCCAAGTCTTTCGGCTGCGCGCCCGCCAATATCTCCGTCCAGAGCCTCCCATTTGCCGAAAGGGAGAAAACCGCGGAAGAAATCGCTGCCGAATGGGAAGCGATCGAAAATCAGATGAGGAAGAGAAAGCTCATGGAAACAATCATCATTTGGGCAGTAATACTTATTCTGGGGTTGGCGTTCATGGCCCTTGTAAGGTCTATCGTCAAAAATGTCAAGGAACCGGAGGAGTCTGAGACTGCGCTTGCCGGAGTCGGGATGATCGACTACCTTGTTGCGGATGGAGGAGGCTTGACTGCCGATGCTGAAGACGAGTACGGCGAAGCGGATGAAGAGTATGGGTATGACGAGGAACTGGAAGAGGAAGAAGTGATCCTTAACGCGAAGTCGCCCGGGCTGGAACAGATAGAGAAGTTCATAGAAAAGGACCCGGCCTCCGTGGCGTCGCTGCTGCGTAACTGGCTGGCGGAGGAAGAGTGATCGCGCCTATGGCGCGTAGGAACTAGGAGTTAGGAACTAGGATATAGTGAGGCCGGGAGATGCGAAGGAGTGGCTAGTGGCTAGTGGCTAGTGGCTAGTGAGCTGGAGAACGATTTATATAGATATTTATTGTCCTGAAAAATATATTTAGTACTGAACTGCTAATGAGTGAATTGTAATTTGACAATGGGTGATTTGATATGCCGGAAGTAGATCTCACTTCAAAAGAAAAAGCTGCGATATTGCTGATAAGCCTCGGCAAGGAGTATTCCGCCGAGCTGTATCAGTATTTGTCTGAGGAAGAAATAAGCGATATGACCCTCAGCATCACTACCACGCGCCGCGTGGAACCTGAGGTCAGAGAGCAGATACTGGAAGAGTTCTACGAGATGTGTCTTGCCCAGAAGTTCATCACTGAGGGCGGCATCGACTATGCGCGCGAGATACTTGAAAAAGCGGTAGGTCCCGAGAGGGCGGCGGAAATGATACGCAAGCTTTCATCGTCGCTCCAAGTGCGCCCGTTCGATTTCATCAGGAGGGTGGATTCCAACCAGATCCTCAACGTAATACATAATGAGCATCCGCAGATAATAGCGCTCGTTCTTTCATATATCGAGCCGAAGCAATCGGCGGATATTATTGCGTCGCTGGCAACGGAAAAGCAGACGGAGATAATCAGCAGGATTGCCAGCATGGGCAGCACAGCGTTTGAATACGTCAAAGAGGCGGAGCGTATCCTGGAGCGCAAGATCACCTCCATGGGGTTTACGGACAACATCGTCGTAGGCGGAATCGACGCCGTCGTGGATATCATCAACTCGCTCGACAGGGCGTCGGAAAAGAACATACTGGAAAGCCTGGAAGTTATGGACATCGAGCTTGCCGACGAGATCAGGAAAAGGCTCTTTGTCTTCGAAGATATCGCAAAACTCGGAAACGTCGCAATCCAGCGCGTGCTCAGAGACATCAACAACAACGACCTCGCGATCGCCCTCAAAATGGCGACGGAGGACGTTCAGAAGACGATTTTCGGGAACGTATCCAAGCGCCTGCAGGACATGATAAAGGACGATATGGAAGTCATGGGGCCTGTGCGTGTGCGTGACGTTGAAGAAGCGCAGCAGAGGATCGTCAATGTCGTGCGCAAGCTTGAGGATGAAGGTGAGATCGTCATTGCCCGCGGTGAAGGAGATGACCTGATTGTTTAAAATTGACAGAACGCATGTCAATCTTTCGGCAACGCGCTATGTTATGGTAAACAAAGAGATCACGCTGCCGGCCCGGGAAACCGGGGATGAGGCCGGCGCAGAGGGGGAAGTGTCCGAACTGGTTCAAACGCCGCAGGACGCCCCGGATGCGGCGGCCTCCGCCGACTCTGCGGCTTCTGCGGCGGCGCTTGAACAGGCGCTCGTGCAGGCACGGGAAATAATCGAAAAAGCTGAAAGCGCCGCGAAGGACGCGGCGGATGAGATAACCGACGCAGCGCGCGAGGAAGCGGAGGGAATACTCCGCGAGGCGCGCGATAAGGCTGTCGAAGAGAGCGCAGAGGCGCGGATCCAAGCCGTGGAAGAAGGCTTTGCAGAGGGCAAGGCGGACGGGCAGGCAAAAGGATATGACGAGGGCTTCGCCAGCGGAGAAGAAGAGGGCCGCAAGGAGTTCGACGAGAAGATCAGGCTGGACGACGAAAAGCTTCAGAATGTCTTAAGCGAGATATATAAAGAGATAGAGCGCGCAAACGGCGAGATCGAAAACGGCGTTGCCGGGCTTGCGCTTGAAATCGTTAAAAAGGTGGTCGATCCGTCAGACGCGGCGAGCGGCGTTTTTGAATCGCTGATTAGAAACGCGCTCAGTCAGATAAGGACAGACAGGGAGATAATAATCCGCGTCGGTCAGGAAGAATGCAAACGGTTTTTCCCGTCGGGGAGCGCGGAATACGTGCTGGACAACGGCGTTACGATCAGAGCGACAGTCCTCGAGGACAAAACGCTTGGAGAGGGCGACGTTGTGATAGACGCCGGGGAAGAGACGATAAACGCCGGGTTTGAAACGCAGCTGCGCAGTATTGAGATAGCATTTGAAAGAGCGGATATTTAACTCTATGATTTCGATAGATTTCGATAAGTATTATAAGATACTTGAAAAGAGCGATACGCTTGAGCGGGCGGGCAGGGTCACTAAGATCGTGGGGCTCGCTGTTGAAGCGACAGGGCCGGCGTCGAAGATAGGCGACATCTGCGAGATGTACACGCTCGACGGCGAAAGATTCGTACAGGCGGAGATAGTCGGGTTCAGGGAAGGGCAGACCCTCCTCATGCCATATGGAAATGTCGAAGGCATCGGGCTTGGCAGCTATGTAGTTTTCACAGGGAAGTCGCTGAAAATACCTGTCGGGAAGCATCTGGCTGGAAGGATACTCGACGCGCTGGGAAACCCATTCGACGACCTGCCGGACCCGGAAACCGAAGCATGGTATTCAGCGGAAAATTCGCCGCCGAACCCGCTGGCAAGGGAGCGCATCAGCGAGATACTGCCGCTTGGCGTCAAGTCGATCGATGGAATGCTCACTGTCGGCAGGGGGCAGAGGCTAGGCATTTTCTCCGGCTCCGGCGTTGGGAAGAGTACCCTTTTAGGGATGATCGCAAAATATGCCGTAGCGGATATAAACGTGATAATCCTTGTCGGGGAGCGCGGGCGCGAGGTGCGCGACTTTATCGAGCGCGACCTCGGCGAAGAAGGTTTGAAGAAGTCTGTACTGGTGATCGCCACTTCGGACCAGCCGGCTTTGCTGCGATTGAAATGCGCGCTCACCGGAACCGCGATCGCAGAGTATTTCAGAGACCAGGGGTATAAAGTCCTGCTGCTGATGGATTCGCTAACAAGGTTTGCCATGGCGCAGCGCGAGATAGGGATGGCGACAGGCGAGCCGCCTGTTTCGAGGGGTTATCCCCCGTCGGTTTACACGATACTTCCCAAGCTGCTGGAGCGTTCCGGGATGTCGGACATAGGCTCGATCACCGGTTTGTACACAGTGCTTGTCGAAGGCGACGACATGAACGAGCCGATTTCAGACACAGTGCGCGGCATTCTCGACGGCCATATCGTGCTTTCAAGGTCGATTGCAAACAGCAACCATTACCCGCCTGTAGACGTTCTGGGCAGCGTGAGCCGCCTTATGCCGGATATCGTCACCCCGGAGCATTTAGACGCTCACGGCACTATTAAGAACATGATCGCGGTCTACCGCGAAGCGGAAGACCTTATAAACATAGGCGCTTACAAACAGGGCGCGAACCCCGAAATAGACAGGTCCATTGAGCTGCACCCGGTGATACAGGAGTTCCTGCGCCAGAACATGAACGATAGCTTCTCTTTCGACGAGACTCTGGAAATGTTAAAAGCGATGGCGTCCAGTTAGGATTTAGGAGTTAGGGAAGCCCCCTTCTCAGAAGGGGGACCGCCGAAAGGCGGCGGGGGTTGTAGGGGTCAGGAGTTAGTGGACGAGGGGTGTGGAACAAGATGAAGAAGTTTGTGTTTTCGCTCCAGTCATTGTTTGATTATAAAGTTACGATCGAGAAGCAGCAAAAAGCAGAGCTGCAGAAGGCAAGGCTTGCGCTGCGCGATCTGCTGAAGGAAGAGCTCAGGCTTCAAAACGCGTATGCGGAGAACGAACGCTCGCTCGAGAGGGCGCTGCGCGAGAGTGCGGACATTACTGCGGCGCTTATTGAGCATGACGCGTACTTCAGGTTCCTGCGCGACGCGCTCAAGGAGATCAGGCAGAGGATCGTTGAAGCGGAAGAGTATGTTAGCGAGTGCCAGGACCGCCTGATAACGACAATGAAAGAAATCAAGACATATAAGAAACTGCGCGAAGAGCAGTACCAGATATACACAAAAGAAGTGCAAACGGAAGAGGAAAAAGAGATGGGCGACATCGTGTCGTTCAATGCTGTGAGTGGGTAGGTGAACCAAGTGCCTGATATAGTGGTCGACGATAGCGCTGAGGAATTGGCCGACAACGCGAAAAAACAAAAAAAGAGCAGGAAGAGCAAGCGCAACGCGGAAGTGCCTCAGGACGAAGCCGGGATCGAAGCCGAAGCGGAAGACGAGGGCGGCAAAAAGAAAAAGCGCAAGGAAAAAGCTGATAAAGCGGACAAGAAGAAGGACAAAAAGGATAATGATGGGAAAGGCGGCAGTCTCCTGTTCAAGATCCTTATTGTCGCTATCCCGATACTCCTTGTCGGCGGGTTCGTTTTCGAGGAGATATACTGGAACATGCTCGGCGTGCGCGACTGGACATGCAACGCGCTCATCAGTGCCGTAAGCTGGCTCGACCCGTCCACGGCTTCCGTACGCAGGACGCAGTGGCTCCGCGGGAAGGAGCTTGACGAGCGCGAAGCGGAACTAGCAGCGCGTGATGAGGAGCAGAAAACAGAGTCCGCCGCGCGCAAGGCGGAGCTTGACGAGCGCGAAGACTCGCTCCTGCTGAGGGAGGAGGAGGTCGAGCTTTTCAGCTCTTCTCTCGACAAGCGCGAGCAGGACATGGTGTCGATGGAAGTTTCCAAGACGCCTGTCTATCGCCGGGAGCTGGAAGAGGAGGAGCTGGCGGAGCTGGAGGCGCTGAGCGCGACGTTTGCGGCTATGACGCCCGACGCTGCTGCGGAGATACTTATGCGCATGTACAACGTTGGAGACGTCGCGGCGATAATCTACTTCATGCCGGAGAAAAAAGCCGCCGACATAATGGCGTCGATGGATCCTGCCTACGCTGCTAATTTGACGCAGGAGCTTATGTTTTAAAGCTCAGGGGCTAGGGCTCAGGGCTCAGGGGTCAGTTCAACGATACACAAAATACATACGAATAACGGAATGCTGGATGTTTATATTCAGCATTCTTTTTTTATTCACTGCTCCATCGCATCTTTTTATACTAAATACTAATCCTAACCCCTAACTCCTAAAAAAATATTAATTTTACGAACAAATTAGCCGATAATCAATACAGGAGGTGAAACGATGCAGATACCCATGGAAGCGCTGTCCCTGCTGACGCTCAGGACAGGCCCCGGAGAGTATACCCGGCCAAGGGCGCCCGCATACAAGGACGACTTTCTCTTTGGTCAGTTCATGGATGCGGCGCGAGTAGGCTCTGAACCCTTCAAACCGAAGGAAACAGCTGAACCTAAGAGCCCGGGTACGATGCCGGAAGGCAAGAAAGCCTTTCCTTTCACGGCTGAAAAACGCAGCAAGTTAGAAGACATTACTGATGCGATTTGCGATGAAGAAATGTCGCTTGCAGCCGGGGTAATAATGGGCAATCAAAACAAGGTCGTTTTTATTCTCGAGGGAGATATGGAATCTGGTACTGACCCCGTACTAAGCATCGCTGCCGCCGGAGGCGGAGCAGCGGAAATAGTCTACCTGCCTGAAGAGGCTGAGCCGGACACGCCATTGTTCATTTTGGATGAAACTGACGTCATTACCGGCACAGGACACGCCGATAGCGAAATCGCAGGCGCCGTTAAAGCAGCAATTACAAACGAAGCTGCCGGCGCTGCTGATACAGCTGATTCGGCTGGCGCGGCAGGCGAGGCTCTCCCGGTTGCAGCGGACGCCCCGGATAACACAGCGGAGAAAACGGGCGTGATTGATGAACCGGCAGTCCAAAGTTATGCCGGAAGCGAGGCTGTCTCCGATACGGAGCTAAAAACCGCGGCGGCTGACACAGCGCAAGACGGTAGCGCAGCAATAGAAGATACGGGGGAAGTAACGGCACGGATGCCGGCAATAAGGACGTCAGAAAGGTCTGAACGGCAAGACGGGGACGATGAAGATCCCGCGTCTTACAAGGACGGCTATCTGAGCCCTTTGGAGAATGAGAATGACAAGACTCAGGTCAAGGGACGAAAAGACAAAGAGTATTCAAAAGCAGAAAACACAGCAAATGACACAGTAAAAAGTACGGAAGTTCCGGGCGGCAACGCCGGGGCGCCCGTTGCGGCGGACATCAAGCCGGAACGGTTTCAAGCGGATCAGCAGATGAGCAGGGCGGCCGGCGAACCGGTCGGCACAGAGAACCTGTTCGACAAGATGGTATCGCAGATCGAAACGAACTTGATGGACGACGTGCGCACGATGACTATACAGCTCAAACCGGAATTTCTCGGTAAAGTAGCCATCGAGCTCGCGCTCGACGCTGCAGGGCTGCACGTTAAGATCAATGCCGACGACCTGGGCGTAAAGAGCATTGTGAACAGCCAGATCAACTCGCTTGTGGAGACGCTTCAGAACAAGGGCATAGAAGTCGTAGAAGTCGAGGTAGCGTACACAGGCATAGACAACGGGGAGTTCACAGACCCGCGCAAGAACGGCGCTCAGCAGCCGGACAACCCAAAGAGGGCGCGGCGCCAGGATGCGGACGCGATACCGGACGACGTGACATATTATGCTATGACACCGGTCGAAATGATGGAGTACTATGTGGACGCCGGGGTAAGCTCGGTGGAATACCGGGCATAATACGATAAGGCCGCAGCGGATTTGCTCCGCAGGCGGCTCGGGCGTTACATAATCAGCGCAAATTACCCGAACGGAGGATTACAAAATGGCCAACTCAGTAAATACAGTCAGCGATATCATCACCTCGTTGCAGAACGATACTGCGAAGCAAAAGCCGCGCAATGTCGGCGGCGAAATGGGCAAGAATGATTTTCTTATGCTGCTTTCAGCGCAGCTCCGTTTTCAGGACCCGCTGGAACCGACTAAGGATACGGAGTTCGTTGCCCAGCTTGCGCAGTTCTCATCGCTGGAACAGATGCAGAACATGGTGAGCATGCTCTCGTCCATGGCGAATTACCAGTCATACGGATTGATAGGTAAATTGGTCGCCGCAAAAGGATATGTAGACGGAGTCATGACGGAAGTCATGGGGATCGTCGACGGCATCTTCACCGACGGCGGCGTTGCTTTTGCGCAGATAGGCGAATATGCGATGCCCGTATCGTCCATCACTGACGTATACGACGGCTCTGTGATCCCGACGCCCAAGATGCTTATCGAAATATCGAACAGCCTGATAGGCCGTACTGTTAAAGCCGACATCATCGTGGAAATGGACGACGGTCTCGATGAGGACGGGAAACAAAAATTCAAAGACGTGGTCGTAACTGTCGAAGGAATAGTGACTGGCGTAGCAGCCGACGACGGCGCTATGGTCGCGATCATCGACGACGGGAGCGGCAATACTTCGAAAGTACCTGTCGGCAGCATATACGATATCAGGCAGGCCGCCCCTCCGGCTGCGGCAGCACCGCCGCCGGGCGGTGATGATTAGCAGCCAGCTTTTTGCGGCTAGTGACTAGTGGCTAGCGGCTAGTGGTTAGCGGTTAGCGGCTAGTGGTGTGAGATAACAATATTTATCCAGTATAACAACAATAATGGGAGGAAACGCTTTATGATGCGTTCACTTTACTCCGGGATCTCCGGATTGAAGAACCACCAGACAAGAATGGACGTAATAGGCAATAATATCGCGAACGTCAACACAGTCGGCTATAAGACGAGCCGTACTGTATTCCAGGATATTTTCAGCCAGGCCGTCAGGTCGGGCACAGCAAACTCGCCGATTTCCGGGGGCACGAACCCCACGCAGATCGGTCTCGGCGTCAAGCTCTCCGCGATCGACGTGCTGCACACGCCGGCGCCGATAGCCCGCACCGACAACCCGTTCGACGCGATGATCGAGGGCGACGGCATGTTTATTATGGGCTCGCCGATACTGGACCCCAACGAGCCTGACAACCCGACGATCGTAGGGTACACATATACATACACGAGAGCGGGCAACTTCTACCTCGACAACGAGGGCTACCTTGTCAACTCCGACGGTTTGTACGTAATGGGTTACGCTGCAGGGTTAAGGATGAACGACGCGGATCCCGCGGACGAAGATTGGGAAGGCACGATCCTGATCGAGACTTCCAGCCTGGAGCTCGGCTTGCTGCGGGAAGAAAACGTTGAGTACGACCCCCTTACCCGCACTATCAGCGTCGTGGACCCGACCCTGCTTGACAGGATCCGCCTCAGGGTGCCTGTGAACTACGAAGGTATCGATCCTGACGGCGGGTATAACCCCAAAGACCCCACGACATTCGTCGACTTATTGGGCTTCTCAATTGGACAGGACGGCTCGATATCGGTCATAATCGACGATACAAAAACGGTGATCGCGAAAATATCGGTGGCGATGTTCTCAAACTTCGGCGGCCTTGAAAAAGCGGGCAACAGCCTGTACCGGCAAACACCTTCCTCTGGCGAAGCGATCTTCTCGCTGGCGCAGACGAACGGCGCCGGCAAGATCCTCGGCGGGGGCCTCGAAATGAGTAATGTCGACCTCGCGTCTGAGTTTACGGACATGATCGTCACGCAGAGGGGCTTCCAGGCGAACTCCAGGATCATCACGGTTTCCGATACATTCCTTGAGGAGCTTGTAAACCTGAAAAGGTAGAAAATGATGCGTGAAATGTAGAAAAATAATCATTTAAGGCAAAAGTTCTACATCTAATGTAAAAAATTAAAATTTTAGTTGCACATTAGCGGCTCATGGTGCATAATAGCACGTAGGAGCCTTCGCAGGGGGCGGCCATTGGCCGCCCCGCGGACGCGAAACACACACAGCGCAAAGGGGGCGCCGGCAAATGATACTTGTGACCCGCATTAATAAAGTTGACGAGTTCTATGTCAACGAAGATATGATCGAGTTTCTTGAGGAAACGCCGGACACCATCCTTTCTATGAACACAGGGAAAAAAATCGCCGTTATGGAAACAGCTATTGATATTGTCGAGAAAATCCGGGAAGAAAAGATAAGGGTGCTGCGCGCAAAGCAGTTTTAGTATTGCGGCGCAGCAGGGCAGCAGGGCTAAGGACAAATAACGGCAGAGTTTTACCCGGTGAAATGCATTGCAGCAAGTTTATTTTAGCGACAACAGTGGAGGTGACCGGTTCTGGAAATAACGACAATAATCGGCTTGGTATTCGGGTTTGCCGCGATTTGCATATGTATTATGCTGGACGGCGAGCTGGCATCGTATTTTAATATCCCGTCATTGTTTATCGTCATAGGCGGCGTCATAGCGGCTACTATCGTTTCATACCCAATGGACGCGTTGAAAAACGTCGGCAAACTCATAGGAGGCGCGTTCAAGAAAAAAACTGTGGACTTCGGCGCTGATATTGAGAACATCGTCAGAATCGCGAACATCGCAAGGCGCGAGGGTATTCTGGCGCTTGAAGAGTCTATCGGCGAAATGAACGACCCGTTTATGCAAAAGGGCATAATGCTGATAATTGACGGGTCGGATCCTGAGCTTGTCAAGAGCGTCATGGAGACGGAACTGGTGTTTATCAGGGAACGTCATGGCTCCGGGCAAGCTATCCTTTCGCAGATGTCCAGTTTTTCACCTGCTTTCGGTATGATCGGAACTCTTATCGGGCTTATCAACATGCTCAAACAGCTTGACGACCCAAGTACGCTCGGCCCCAGTATGGCGGTCGCGCTTATTACAACATTCTACGGCGTTGTCCTTGCGAACCTACTGTTTACACCGTTTTCTAAAAAACTTGCGCTGCAAAGCTCCGACGAGTGCCTTCGCAAGGAGATGATGCTCGAAGGTATTCTCTCGATACAGGACGGAGAGAACCCGCGTATCATCCGCGAGAAGCTCAACGCCTTCCTGCCGCATTCGCAAGCCAGCGTCGAAGGCGCGGCCGGCTCCGGCGAAGCCGCAAGAGCGGAGACTTAGGAGTTAGGGGTTAGTGGTTAGTGGCTAGTGGCTAGTGGCTAGTGGGGGATTCCGGGTCAAGCCCGGAATGACGATGATATAGGATTCAGGGGTTAGGAGTTAGGATTCAGTGGATTCCGGGTCAAACCCGGAATGATGAGATTATCGATTTTTTACTGACAAAGGACGAGGGGTGAGGGAGTATGGCCGGGGCCTCGGATAGAAGAAAAGCCGGGAAGAGCGAGGATTCGGGCGGCGCGTATTGGATGGATACGTACGGAGACCTTGTTACGCTTCTGCTGACGTTCTTCGTGCTGCTGTTCGCGTTCTCAAACATCGACGCCGCAAAATGGCAGGCGATCGTCGGCTCATTCACCGGGATAAGCGTCATGTCGCTCGACCCGCTAAGCCCTGAAGTTGCAATGGAAAACCCGATTGAAAAATTCGGACCCAAGGGCAGCATGTTCGATGGTGAAGAGCAGGGCGGCATGGAGGATCAGGAACAGCAAAACCAACAGAATCAGGATCAGCAGCAAGCAGAGGAACTGGAAGAAGACGTGATCAGCGTTTCTGTTGCGAAAATGTATCAGGTTTTTGAGTTCATGAATGACTTTGTCGATAGAAATGATATCGATGCAAAAGTTGTGCTCATTGCAGATGAGTATTCTGTAAAAATGGTTTTTGACGATATGGTGTTTTTCAAGACTGCGGACGCGAATTTGCTGCCTGAGTCGATCCCAATCCTGGACCTTGTCTTAGAGATGTTCAGCGCAATGGAAGCAAGGGAATTGTATGAGCTGCTGCGCGTCGAGGGGCATGCAGATAAAAGGCCGATAAACACTGCAAAGTATCCAAGCAACTGGGATGTTTCGGCGGACAGAGCGCTGCATGTCATAAGTTATTTCAGGTCGACAGGGCTGCTGGATAACGATAAGCTTGTATGCGTTGGTTACGGCGAGACGCGCCCGCTTTTGGATGAAGATACGCCGGAGGCTTATTCGCTGAACCGCCGGGTCGAGTTTCACGTCGAAACCTTGCCGCAGGTGAGATATACGAATGCACCGCGTGGTGGTTAATTTAGGAGGAGTTCGATGAAAAAGAGAGTATTGAGTATTGCGTTGATCATCGTTATTTGCAGCGCCTCACTGTTAGTGTTTACCGGCTGCTCAGGCGAAGAAAAAGTCGTACGCGTTGAGTACGCGCCCGGCGATGTCTTTACGACTAACGTAAAGGACTCATACTATATATTCAAAACGGCAGTGGTACTTGTCCTTGACAAAGAAGGCCTTGAAGACATGCTGGATCAGAACAGGACGCGCATCAGAGATACTATCATCTTTATTCTCAGGGACTTGGATGAGGACTCTATAGCAAAGACTGACAGGCATGACGGCCTGCGCCAGAGGATAATGGATGATCTCAACGAACTGCTCGAATTTGAAAACATCGTCGAAGTCCGCTTTAATGATTTTGTTATGGGGCGATGATATTAGGAGTTAGGGGTTAGTGAGCAAGGCTCAGTAACTTTGAGTAAGGGGACTGAGCGATTAGATTTGTGAGATTCCGGGTCAAGCCCGGAATGACGGGATTTTCGGTTTTACTAATGCAAGTAGTAACATCTAACATTTGATGCGCGAGGGGAGGGTATAGTTTGTCGGATATACTGTCGCAATCTGAGATAGACGAACTATTAAACGCGCTCATGAAGGGCGACGAAGCTCCGACGGCTGAAGAAGCCGAAGGGGTTATGCCCGCTTCCAAAGCGAAAATACGGGAATATGATTTTAGAACGGCCAACAGGTTCCCCAAGGAACAGATGAGAACCTTTCAGGTTGTTTTTGACACATTCTGTACGCTTTTCTCAAACAGGCTCTCAAGTATATTGCGCGTTACATGCGAGTGCGACATTCTCTCTATAGAAGAGTGTTCATATAACGAGTTCAACAACTCGCTGCCCGAGCCTGTGGTGCTTGCTGTTATGTCAGCGCCGCCCATGTACGGGTCGCTGATTTTTCAGGTGTCGCCTGAGCTTGCGTATATGCTTATAAGCCGCCTTTTCGGCGGAGGGTCTTCAGGTGAGAACTCAAAGCAGTTTACGGAAATAGAGCTTGCACTGGTAGAGCGCGTGCTGAACCAGGCGATCAGCGTATTTGATGAGGCGTGGGACAAGGTCGTTTCGCTCAACGCGCAGATCGAACGTATAGAGACAAGCCAGCAGTTCGCGCAGATAACCGCGCCGAACGAGCCGGTCGCGGTCGTTATTCTGAACGTCCATATGGGTGAGGAAACAGGGCTGATGAGTATTTGTTTCCCGCATACTGCTATCGAGCCCGTTGCACAGCAGCTCAATACCCGTATGTGGTTCTCGAGCGGCACGCGGGACGACGGCAGGGGCGCGGAAAGAGTCGCGATGCTGTCCGAAAAGCTTATCCATACGCCGATACCGGTGATAGCGCTTTTTGATCAAACCCCGGCAACGGTATCGGATATAGTGAACCTGCATGTCGGCGACGTCATAAAGCTCGACCATGGCGTCGACGATCCGCTGACGATCAAAGTCCACCACATTCCCAAGTTCCATGCGTCAATAGGAACGATGGGTTCCAAGTATGCTTTGCAGATCGTCGATATTATCAAGGAGGAAAACCAGAATGAATCTTTCGCAAGATGAGATCAACGCTCTGACCGCAGAAAGCCCTGCGGACGGCGACGCAGCAGATGCATCGCCGGTCGATATTCTCTCCCCTGAGGATATTGCAGCAATGCTGGACGATTCCACCGGAGTTACTGCCGCGGATGACGCCTCTGCAGAGAGCGCGGATATATTGTCTCCCGAAGATATTGCCTCGATGCTTGATGATACAGCGGCCGAGCCCGCTGCGGATGACGCCGCCGCGGATGGCGCCGCCCCGGCTGCCGCAGAAGACAGCGTTACAGTCAATGGCGCAGAGAAGGATGATCTTGACGAGCTGTTTGCCCGCCAGGACGACGCAGGCGCCGGCACAGGCGCCGCCGCAGAGCCGCAGGATGCGTTTATGAGCGCAGAGAACAAGGACGGGCTGCTCACGGCGGAAGAGATAGACGTGCTCGGCGAGGTCGGAAATATCAGCATGGGCGCGGTCGCCACGACAATGTACTCGCTGCTCGACAGGCGCGTGAGCATCACGACGCCCAGAGTCCATGTCTATGCGGCTAACGAAGTGCTTTCAGTGTATAAAATACCGTTCGTCGTTGCGACGATCGAGTATGTGGAAGGCATTTCCGGAAATAACCTTCTGGTGCTAAGGATAGAGGACGCCGCCCTTATTACAGACCTTCTTATGGGCGGAGACGGCACTGTCGAGGAGCCGATCGAGCTCAACGAGATGCATTTGAGCGCAATGAGCGAGATCATGAACCAAATGATGGGAGCCTCGTCGACGTCGCTTTCAAAGCTCCTGCACAAACCGGTCAATATTTCACCCCCGAAAAGCTCGCAGGTGGATGCGGGATACGACGTTTCCACTCTGCTCGGCGATGAGGACTTAGTCACAAAAGTCAGCTTCGATATGGAGATAGAAGGTCTCCTTAAAAGCGAGCTGATACAGCTTATCCCGTATGAAGTCAGCCGCGGATTCGCGAAAATGTTCATGGAAGTCGGAATGGGTTCAGGCGATGGCGCCGAAGAGGAGCAAAAACCGGCTCCTGTTCCGGCCCCGGCAGCTGCGCCGCCGCCCGCCGCTCCCGCCCCGCAGCCGGCAGCAGCCGCGCCGCCGCCGATGCAGCCGCCGCCGCAGCCGTACCCGCAGGAGGCGCCTCAGTATCCGCAGGGGGCATATCCGCCGCAGCCGTATCCGCCGTATCCGATGCAAGGCACCGCGCCGGGCCGCCTTGTCGATGTGCATCAGATGCAGTTCCAGCCGTTCGATTCAAACAGCCCGGTCGGGGAGCAAGGTGGCATGGACTTAATATACAATATACCGCTTCAGGTGACAGTTGAGCTTGGTAAGACGAGGAAGGAGATAAGCGAGATTCTTGAATTCAGCATGGGAACTATCGTCGTGCTGGATAAAATCGCCGGAGACCCTGTCGAGGTCGTGGTCAACGGGAAGCTTATCGCGCGGGGAGAGGTTGTCGTTATCGACGACAGCTATGGCGTTAGGATCACAGATATAGTGAACGGATAGCACAACAGAACTATCGGGCAGGTCATCGCCGCCCGGAAATATCTTATGAAGGGTGTGGACAGTGTGGCAGTTAGTACTACTGACAACAGTATCCTTTTAGAATCGGGAACAAACGAGCTGGAAATACTGGAATTCGTTATTTCAGGGAACAGTTACGGCATCAATGTAGCAAAAATCACTGAGCTAATGCAAATACAGGAAGTTCAGGTAATGCCGCTCGCGCACCCATGTGTCGAGGGCGTGTTTCAGCCCCGGAACGACGTCTATACGATAGTCGACCTGTCAAGGTATCTGGGCCTCGGCGAGTCTGAAGACCCGAGCAAGGATATTCTTATCATCACAAATTTCAACAGGATGAACATCGCGTTTCATGTGCATGCGGTCGAGAGTATTTTCCGCATATCATGGATGGACATCGAGAAGCCGGACAGCATTATTTACGGCGGCCAGGAGGGCGTCGTTACAGGTATCGCAAAGGTCAGCGACAGGATAATCTCGATTCTGGACTTTGAGAAGATCACTTATGACATCAGCCCGGAGACCGGCCTGCAGCTCAGCGACGTGAAGGTATATACGGGCGACGACAGGACGGAGATCCCGGTGCTGATAGCGGAGGATTCGGCGCTGCTGCGCAAGATGCTGGAGGAGGCTCTGCACACTTCGGGTTACAGGAACCTGACTATCCTGAACAACGGGGAAGAGGCCTGGGAGCATATTTCGAACTTGAAAGAGATGTACGGGCCGCAGGTAGTCTCGCAGGTGAGCTGCCTTATAACAGACATAGAAATGCCCAAGATGGACGGGCACAGGCTCACAAAGCTCATCAAGTCCGACGATGTTTTAAACGCTATTCCGGTCATAATTTTCTCATCGCTGATAGATGAGAACATGGAGAAGAAATGCATCGAGGTGGGCGCCGACGCCCAGCTTTCCAAGCCAGACATTGGCGATCTCGTCGGCCTTGTGGATGTGATGGTGCAGCGGCACAACATATTCTAAGCGGAGTTCGCGGCAATTCGCGGCAATAAAAAAGCCCGCCTTACGGCGGGTTTTGCTATTCGCGCTTTAGTCGCGGTGGTTCTCTGCGATGTTGCGGAATTTTTCGGAGAGGGAAGGGAGCAGGTCGCAGATGTTGGGGTCGAACTGGGTGCCGCTGCCCTCCATGATTATCCTCAGCGATTCCTCGTGGGAGTAAGCGCTTTTGTAACACCGGGGGCTGACCAGGGCGTCGTACACGTCCACGACGGATATTGTTCTGGCGGCGATCGGAATCTCCTCGCCCTTCAGGCCTCGCGGATAACCGTTGCCGTCCCAGCGCTCGTGGTGGTAATGGCAGATATCCTGGGCGTATTTGAGATACAAGTCATTGTCGGGCAGCGTCGAGGCTATGCTGTCTATTATTTCGTTCCCTATTGTCGGGTGGGTCTTGATGATCTCAAACTCCTCATGCGTGAGCTTCCCCGGCTTGAGCAGGATAGAGTCTGATATGCCGATTTTGCCGATGTCATGGAGCGCAGACGCTTTTATCATTGAGTTAAGGTTTTCTTCGAGCAGCTTCGCTCTGAAGGCGTCTACGCCGAGCATCTTTTCGATAGTTGCGTCGGTGAGAAGGGTCGTCCTTCTGATGTGGTCGCCGGTCTCGAGGCTCCTGTACTCGATTATAGTTGCAAGGACTTCGAGGGTCGATTCATAGGTCTTTGTGACCTCTGCGGCTTTTATGGCTACGAGTTTTTCCAGCTCGTTATGGTAGCGTGCAAGGCTGATGTGGTTGTCAACGCGCGCTCTGACGATGTCGAGATTGAATGGTTTTGTGATGTAGTCAACGGCGCCGGCTTTGAGGCCCCGCGATTCGTCTTCACTGGTATCCGCCGCTGTAATGAACAGTATCGGGATTTTATTCGTCTCTTCATGGAGCGAGAGCTGTTCAAGGACCTGAAAACCGTCGATGTCGGGCATCATGATGTCAAGCAAAACTACAGCGGGGCGCAGGTTCTCCTCAAAAAGAAGCCTTAGCGCTTCACCGCCGCCTGTCGCTTCGACGATTTGATAGTCGTCTTGAAGCATGTCGCATAAAATCATGCGGTTGATTTCCATGTCGTCGACGACAAGGATTATATCACCATTTGTACTCATTGGCCAGATTCCTTAACGATTCCTATACGGTCGCGTCATTCGATTTCAGCTATCTTTTCCACTGTAATGCCGTATGCCTGCTTGAGCTCCGCAAGGCACGCGGAGCAGTCTTCGCCGCTTTTGACTTTTTCTTCAAGCTCGATTGACAGTGCCCTGACTTTTTCGAGCGAGAGGTTCGCGCTGACTCCTTTGAGTGTGTGGGCTTCGCGCGCTGTATCCTCCGGGTTGCCGCCCTGCAGCGCGGTTTCTATCGCTTCAATATAGTTGCCATCAACAAAACGGCCTAAGAGCTTTTTGTACAGCGCTTTGTTCCCGCCGACGCGCTTTAGTGCGTCTTCTATGTCGATGTATACTGCTTCAGTTTCATTACTTGACATTGAAACACCCCCCAGAAGACTATAGTAACATTATGCAGTGTTAAAATCAACAGGTAAAATGTAGAATATAAGTTGGAAAACTAACCGTTGTCCAGACCGTTGTTCAGAAGGTCGTCCATGTTGTACATGCCGGGCTTTGATACTTCTACTATGAATTTTACGGCCCTTATTGCGCCCGCTGCGAAGACGTCGCGCGATGCGGCGGAGTGTTTTAGCTCGATTACTTCGTCCAGCCCCGCAAAAATGACTTCATGCTCGCCGACGATCGTTCCGCCGCGGACGGCGGAGATGCCGATTTCACGCTTCTCGCGCGGGATGCGCCGGCTTTGGCGCTCAAAGACATTGACTGAGGAATAGGGGAGGGCCGATGCGGCGGCGTCTGCAAGAAGCAAGGCCGTGCCGCTCGGGGCGTCGACTTTCCTCCTGTGGTGGCGCTCGATGATTTCGACGTCGAACGATTCGCCCAGCACTTCGCAGGCGCGGCGCACGAGGTTTACCAGCAGATTGACGCCGAGCGACATGTTGCCCGATTTGAATATGGGAATCTGTTTTGCCGCTTCGCTTATCGTGTCCAGCTGCCCTTCGCTGTGTCCGGTCGTGCAGAGAACCAGCGGCGTCTTGCTTTTCAAGCAATAGGCAAGCAGGCCTTCCAGTGCCGCAGCATTCGAAAAATCAATGACCGCATCAGCGGTTCCACCGAACTCGACAGGATCCCGATACACTGGGAAATCATCGGATGCAGCTGTGGTAATGTCGAACCCGGCAACAACCGATAGTTCAGGGTCGCCTCCTGCGATCGCGGCGACGACGCGCCCCATATACCCATTGCATCCGGACAGAATTATGTTTATCATATTTACCTCCAAAAGTAACCGGGGAGTGAGGAGTGAGGAGTGCTAACTGTTTAGTAATCCGGCGTCTATCAACGATTTCTTTAACTTATCCAGGTTTTCCGGCGCGAGGTCGCACAGCGGCATGCGTGGCTCGCCCACGTCCATGCCCAGCATGTTCATCGCAGCTTTGACCGGCATCGGGTTGACTTCGATAAACAGCTTTCCCATGAGGTCCAGATACTTGTAGTGTATCTCCGCCGCGCGCCCGAAATCGCCTTCCAGGCACAGGCTCGTAAGGTCGGCTATTGCGGACGGCACTATGTTGCTGATAACAGAGACGACGCCTTTTGCACCGAGCGACATCATCGGCAGCGTTTCATTGTCGTTCCCGCTCCATATGAAAAAGTCTCCGCCACAGGCGCGCTGCGTCGATGAAATAAGCGAGAAGTCGCTTGAGGCTTCTTTCACGCCGTTGATATTCGGGTGTTTGGACAGCTCCTTGTACGTATCCGCAGTTATGGACAAGCCGGTGCGGCTGGGAACGTTGTACACGATCATGGGGATGCCGATCCTGTCGGCTACGAAAGAGTAGTGCTTGACGAGGCCGCGCTGCGTTGTCTTGTTGTAGTACGGTGTGACGAGCAGGCAGGCGTCCGCGCCTGATTTTTCTGCTGCCTGCGACAGATGCAGCGCATCGTGCGTATCGTTGCTGCCGGTGCCTGCAATGACTTTGATGCGGCTGCCGACATGCTTGACGCAGAAATCGACTGTCGCGGTGTGTTCCTCCAGCGACTGCGTCGAGCTTTCGCCGGTGGTTCCGCAGACGATGATTGCTGATGTGCCTCCGGCGATCTGCAAGTCGATAAGCTGCGCGAACTTCTTATAATCTACTTTCCCGTCGCGGAACGGCGTGATTATTGCTGTTCCCGCTCCTGTAAATACCGGTGTTTTCATGTTTGATGTTCTCCTTGTTAACTGTTTTAGTAATGAGGAGTGAGGAGTGAGGAGTGAAGCTATTTCCTCTTTACTCTTTCCTAGTTCCTAGTTCCTATCCCCTAGATATAGCCTTCTGCGCATAGCAGCTCGGCGAGTAAGACTGCTCCGCCTGCTGCGCCTCGAAGGGTGTTGTGGCTGAGCGCGATGAATTTTACGTCATATTGCGTGTCCTGACGCAGGCGGCCCAGCGATATGGCCATGCCGTTTTCGAGCATGCGGTCGAGCTTTGTCTGCGGCCTGTTTTCTTCTTCAAAATAATGGAGAAACTGTTTTGGCGCGGATGGCAGACCAAGCTCCTGCGGCCTTCCTTTGAATTCCTGCCATAGTCTTTTTATCTCGTCAATATCCGGTTTGCGCTCAAAAGACGCGAACACGGCGGCCATATGCCCGTCGGACGCGGCGATGCGTATGCATTGCGTCGTTATCAGGGGCGATTTTGCGGGGATGATCGCTCCGCCATCCAGTTTGCCCCATATCTTCAGCGGCTCTTGCTCGGATTTTTCTTCCTCGCCGCCAATGTACGGTATCACGTTATCTGCCATTTCCGGCCATGTTTCAAATGTTTTGCCCGCGCCTGATATTGCCTGATAGGTACACACGAGCGTTTGTGACAGGCCGTATTTTTCTTTTAGGGGATGAAGCGCCGGAACATAACTCTGTATCGAGCAGTTCGATTTTGCAGTAATGAAGCCTCGCTTCGTCCCCAGCCGTTTTCGCTGGGTGTCGATCGCTGCGATATGTTCCGGATTGATCTCCGGGATGACCATCGGCACGTCGGGAGTCCAACGGTGAGCGCTGTTGTTGGATACGACGGGGCATTCCGCCCTGGCATAGCTTTCTTCGAGCGCTTTGATCTCCTCTTTTTTCATGTCGACAGCGGAAAAGACGAGGTCGGCGGAGCCTGCGATTTTTGCTATGTCCGTACCGGCGTCCAGAACGGTGAGGTTTTCTGCGGCAGTTGGTATGGGCGTTTGCATCATCCAGCGCCCCTCAACTGCCTGCGCGTAAGTCTTCCCCGCCGACCTGCTGCTGGCGGCGACGACTGCAAGCTCAAACCAAGGGTGCCCGCCGATGAGCGAGACAAAGCGCTGCCCGACCATGCCCGTCGCGCCTATTACTCCGACTTTATACTTTTTCATAAGATACCTCACTAGAAAGACTGCTATTATTGCTATGCGAACTCAAAAGACTTGTCTTCATTGCTAATCAAAAAACCGGCTGGTCAGCCGGCGGTTTTTGTGGTATAGTATCGCAAGATAGCGATCACATATATTCAAAAGCCGACAGCGCTCCGCCCGTGGGGTGTTTCGGGCGACAGTCGGCGGGATGTTATCCCGCAAACCAGAATCTGCAGCTCCGCCGGGGCAGATTCTTCGGCAGCTTACCCTTTCGCGCGCGGGTCGCAGGACGGGCCGGAGTCCTCGCCGCGGATAATGATGAAAGCTGCGCCTCTGTACGGCTTTCACGATAGCACACTTGTGTATTGTTGTCAATACGTTTTTAGGGAGCGGAGGCGGCGCGATTTATTCAGCGGTTACCTGGAAATAAGAGGCTAGGATTTAGTGGTTATGGAGTTGAGCAGTTAATGACTAGAGTAAAAAGATTTGTCGCGATGGCTGCAGCCGCGTTTATTTTAATTGGAGCGCTTAACTCGGCGTTTTGGGCACGTACTGCATGGGGAGCCTTTTCGCCGCCTGTTACAGCGCTTAGGATAGGGATGTTTTACGACTCGACGGTGCTGCCATCCGCAAACCTGCAGAATTACGCCGGAGCAGGGCATGGGTTCGAGTTCGGGTACTTCAACAGCGCATACGCATTTGTTCCTATCGGGGCGTTTACACAGGAGACTGCTATCTCGATACTCATGGACCGCAATATGACATGGGTTCCCGGCGTCGGCGGCGGTTCGGGTGAATACCGCGAGAATGCGGACGGGTCTATAGTGGTGGGCTGTTTCCATATTCAGATGAATGCGAGTTACGATTCTTTTGAAGAAGCGCTCAGCGTCGCCGAAGAGTATGAGGACTCGTTTGTAAAGTATGCCGGAGGCCGTTTTTATGTGTGTATCAGCAATTACACGACATGGTCAGAAGCCGCCGACGCGATCGTTGAAAAGGATATTGGCGGATTTTCAGTGAACGCCGGCACGGCTAACACGCTGTCTGTAGTCAAGACGGGAACTAGCAAGGTCCTTTTTGAGTACGACGGCGAGGGTACGAGGCATCTCGGCGTCATGCCGCTGGCTCGCAACAGCAGCAACGAGGAAGTCGATGTAATGTGCCAGACATGGTTCAAGGGGTACAGGTATCAAGGCGGGTTCCAATACGCAAGGCGCACCGGCGAGAAGATCACTGTCGTGCAGTATATCGATATAGAACCCTATGTTAAAGGGGTCATACCATACGAAATGAACAATGCGTGGCCGCTCGAAGCGCTTAAAGCTCAGGCGTGCTGCGCAAGAACATACGCGCTGGCGACTCTTAACAGGCACAACACCTATGGGTTCGACCTGTGCACTACCGACCATTGCCAGGTGTATTACGGCAGGGGTTCGGCAAATGACAGGACCGACAGAGCGGTCGATGAGACGGCAGGGATGTATATTACATATCAGGGAAAGCTTTGCGAGACATACTACTCGTCTTCCAACGGCGGAGGCTCCGAAAGCTGTGAGAACGTGTGGTCTTCGGCTATACCATATTTGCGCGGGATAGTCGACCCATATGAGGCGGACGTCGCGTCCAGGATACCGGGGTATAATTGGACTGTCACATACACAGCCGCAGAACTGACGCAGCGGCTGCGCAGCAGGGGGTATGATTGCGCGTCGATCGTCAGTCTGGAGGTCAGCAGATACACGCCGACAGGCAATGTCTTTAGCGTGACGGCTACGGACGCTAACGGTAAAGCATGGGTTTTCTCCCGCAGGGACAAGCTGATCCCGGTATTTGGCTTGCAATCGCAGCGCTTCAATATAGGGGCTGCAGTGCCAACGGGCGGAGGCATATACGCCAACGATCCGGCTAAGGTCCTCGATTCGGGGGCTCCATATTACGCAATTGACAGCGCCGGCAACGTGTCTTCCATGAAGGAGCCGATAATGTACGCGATCACAGGCGAAGAAGACGTTGAAATAGTCAGCGGCGAAGGCGGCGCAAGCTCGGGGGGCAACGGTATGATAAACGGCGTGTTCACGATAAAAGGGATGGGGCGCGGGCATCATGTCGGGATGAGCCAGTGGGGCGCGTATTCAATGGCGGAGTACCATGGAAAAAGCTATATCGAAATTATCAAGTTCTACTACACAGGGGTGGATGTGGGTTAGGGGGCATACGAGTGGCTAGTGGCTAGTGGATAGTGGCTAGCGTAGAGTGTAGAGTGTGAATGAACAAGAGTGATTTTTTCTTTGAGCTGCCGCAGGAACTGATCGCGCAGACGCCTGCTGAGCGGCGGGAGAATTCGCGTTTAATGTGTCTTGATAAGTTGACAGGCGCGATAACGCATAGGTTTTTTTATGAGTTGCCGGAGCTGCTTCGCGCCGGCGATTGCCTTGTATTGAACGATACACGCGTGCTGCCCGCGAGGCTGTATGGATATGAGGGATCAGGGCTCAGGGGCCAGGGGTCAGGAGACGGGGGATGCGAGGGAGCAGGGAGCAGGGAGAAAGGGTCGGGGGATGCGAAGGAACGGGCGGTAATTGAAGTTTTACTGCTGCGAGATTTGGGTGGCGACGTCTGGGAGTGCATGACAAGGCCGGGAAAGAAGACGAAAACAGGAACGAGGCTCGTGTTCGGAGACGGGGAGCTCAAAGCTTCTGTTATCGGCATTGCGGATGGCGGGAACAGGCATATCAAGTTTGAGTATGAAGGCATATTCCTGGAAACTCTCGACCGCCTGGGGGAAATGCCGCTGCCGCCATATATCCACGAGAAACTGGAAGATAAGGAACGATATCAAACGGTCTACTCCCGCGCACTTGGCTCTGCAGCCGCACCGACAGCCGGGCTGCATTTTACAAAGGAGCTGCTTGAAGATATCGCAGGGCGGGGCGTGCGCATATGCTATGTGACGCTCCATGTGGGGCTAGGCACATTCCGGCCAGTTCGCGCCGACAGGATCGGCGAGCATAAAATGCATGCCGAGTATTACATAATGCCGGATGAAACAGCGCAAGCGATAAACGAAACCAAGGCAGGGGGCGGGCGCGTCATTGCGGTCGGGACGACGTCTTGCCGCACCATAGAGTCATGCGCGGACGATACTGGGCTGATCAAGTTTGCTTCCGGGCTCACTGATATTTTCATCTATCCCGGGTATGAGTTCAAGTGCATGGATGCGTTGCTGACTAACTTCCACCTGCCGGAAAGCACGCTGATCATGCTCGTGTCCGCTCTGGCAGGGCGTGAGAACGTCCTGAACGCATACAACGAGGCAATCCGCGAACAATACAGGTTCTTTTCGTTTGGGGATTGCTGCTTTGTTCATTAAAGAGGTGAAAACATATCTTACTGATAAAAAACGCTTGGACGCCGGGAGAAGCGGACACAGAATGCGATATTCTTATCAGGAACGGCAAAATCGCTTCTATTTCAAAGGATATACTGCAGACAGGCGATATGACAGTCATTGCTGCAAGCGGGTGCGTTGCAGCGCCCGGTCTTGTCGATATGCATGTGCATTTTCGCGACCCAGGTATGGAGTACAAGGAAGACATCCTAACGGGCGCTGCGGCTGCGGCAGCAGGCGGCGTTACTACATGCTGCTGCATGCCGAATACGCTGCCGGTTGCGGACAACGCGGATGTAATCGAGTATATAATAAAAAAAGCGAAGAACGCGCCTGTCACGGTGCTGCCATACGGCGCAGTAACGCACGGGCAAAACGGCAGTGAGCTGACAGACTTTAACGCGCTTAAACTTGCCGGTGCGGCCGGGCTGTCAGACGACGGCAACCCCGTCCAAAGCGCTGATGTGATGAGGCGCGCGATGCGCTTGGCGCACGATGCGGACATGCTGCTCATTTCCCACTGCGAAGACGCCGATTTGGTACGTGATTTCGCAGTCAACGAGGGTAGGGTCTCCGCGGAACTTGGGCTTCGCGGGCGCCCCGCGATCGCAGAAGAGATAATGGTTGCACGCGACGTGATGCTGGCCGCGGAGACAGGCGCGAGGGTACACATCGCGCATGTCAGCACTGCGCGTTCAGTCGAAATAATACGCAGGGCTAAAGAAGCGGGCATTAGAATAACCGCTGAAACCTGCCCGCAGTACTTCACGCTCACTGAGGATGAGATCGCGCGCCAGGGACCGCTCGCCCGCGTGAATCCGCCGCTGCGCACGCGGCAGGATGTCGATGCGATAATAACGGGCCTTGCCGATGGCACGATCGACGTTATAGCGACAGATCACGCCCCGCACTCCGCCGAAGAGAAAAGCAAGCCGCTTGAGCAAGCCCCCAGCGGAATGATTGGGCTCGAAACTTCACTGGGGCTCGCGCTGACATTCCTGTACCACACAGGCAAGCTCAGCATGGAAAAGCTGGTGCAGCTCATGTCAGCAAATCCGGCGCGGATACTGGGGCTGGAAGCCGGCGTTTTTGCTGAGGGCGCGGTCGCTGATATAGTGATTTTTGCCCCGGATGAGGAATGGACTGTAGATCCAAGCAACTTCAAATCGAAAGCACGAAACACCGTATTTGCCGGGCTGAAACTGCGCGGAAAGGTCAAGTACACAGTTTCGCGGGGTGAAGTTGTGTACAGGGATTAGCGGGCAGCGTACAGGGCACAGGGGTCAGGGGTCAGGGGTCAGGGGTTAGGGGCAACGCGCCAGTAGGCGCGTAGGAATTAGGAGTTAGGAACTAGGATATAGTGAGGACGGGGGATACGGGGGAACTGGTTCCCCATGGAAGGCGCGACAGTTGGTACTTATTTAGTGCAAATGTATTCTCCGCAGAGAATACTCGCGCCTAGAGTGAGGACGATGGATTAGGAGTTAGAATGAAAAGAAAGATTATTGCTGCTATTGCAGTTGTGGCGATAGTAGTGCCATTACTTGTACCGATGGCGGCGATGGCGTCAGGCGGAGCGAACTATAAGCATATCGAAAGCGCGAACCCGTACAATATCGATGCTCTGACAGGCGCGACGCTGACGGTCGAAGGGCCAGGCGTCGCTGCGACTACGCCGATCGCCGTGCGCGAGCTGGAGGGCGCAGCAGCGTCTATCACCACTGCGGTTTATACAAACGGCGCGGGCAAGACATACACATATGAAGGCGCGGAAGTGCTCGCTATCATCGACGGCGCGATCAACACAAATGTGATAAAAGCCGATGAGCAAGTAACCGTTGTATTCAAGAACCGCTGGAGGCAGGACATAGCCTCGATCACATATGCAGACCTGAAAGCGGCGAAAGCGGCGGGCAAATCCGTACTGCTCGCGCACGGCGTATCCGATGGAAAGAACACTGCGCCGTTCGTGTTCGACATGGCGACGGGGCTGGTTCCCTCGCTCGACAATGCAGACGGCCCGATTCGCCTTGTCTATGACCCGTCGGTATTCAAAGACAGCGGAACAAACGCCGCTCTCGGAACAGGCGCATTCCTCTCATGCGCGTATATGTACGTGCAAACGGGCGCGGGAGAGCCGGGGTTCAAGCATTCTTCCGCCTCAGACAAGGCGTACGACAACCCTGCAAACACGGAATTCCTTATAACGCTTACCGGCTCTGCGTTAGGTCGCGAGGTCAACTACACTGTGGCGGAGCTTGAGGCCATGGTGGAGTACGACGCCGCCGGAAACCCCAAAGCCGGAGGCCTCGGCTGGCGCGACTCGTATAGCCTGTCCAACACCACATACTGGTATGTCAACCAATATGAAGGCATCGACCTCTGGCAGCTGCTTACCCAGAAGCTCGGGATAAGCGCGTCTAAATACGCAAATGACAAGGATACGCTCGTATCGTTCGCGGCATGGGATAATTACAGGACTTTCACGCAATTCTCTATGTACCAGCTTGCGCATCCGGAGCTGTCATATTTTTACGAAAAGTCGCCTCTTGACATAGGAACTTCGCGGCCGACGAAAGCACAGCTTGCCACAGAGGAATACCAGCCGACGAATTCAGGCAGCGACACAGGGGATTGGAAGCGGGACTTGAACGGGTACCCTGTAAAAACCGGATACCCTGTGCTGCTTGCATACGGTGTGAACGGGTATCCTTATGTTCCCGACGCCGATACTCCGGGATACTATGGCGGCCTCGGCAATGACGGCGGGCCGATGAAGGTCATATTCGGTAAGACAGACGGGATGAACCGCGCGAGCCCGTCTGCGGAAGAGAATTACGCATACTTTTTTAACAACGGCTCCAACCAGCTCCAGAAGGCTCAGGAGATATATGTCGGGGACGGCGCGCGTTACTCGACCCACTCGCAAAACCCGGGATACAAATCCATGGCGGGTACGCCGGATGCTCTGACCGTTGAAATCATCAGTACGACTGGCGCGAAAACTACTAAGTCTTACACGTTGGCGGAGCTGGAAAACGTTCTGTACGGCGCGTCGAAGCGCGACATGGACACGCAGGGCAGGCAGGAAAAAGCGTACTACCCTAACGCTTCCGCAAACGGAAAGATTTCCGACGACTTGTTTGAGGGCGTCAACCTGTGGTATCTGCTTTCTGAAGATATCGGCATGGCGGGGTACCTTGGAACGGTCGAGATGTATTCAGAAGGCAGCGCGGCACCAGCGGCAAAGTATTCGCTTACGGATATACGCGCAGCAGGGTACAACTCAGCGCGCGGAACGTCCGGTCTGGGGCCGATGGTCGCCTTTGCGAAAAATGGCTATCCGCTGGTGAAGGACACAGGCGCGGCAGGATACATAGCTGCTGACGGAGTGACCGGCAAAGCGGTAAGCAACAGCGGCGGTCCGTTGATGTTCATAAGGGCGCAGACGGAGTCCGAACGCGCCTCGGGAACGGTCGCTGCGGACGGAGATTCCAAAGCAGCGGTCATGAATTTGAGAAGGATCGTCATCAATCTCGAAGCGGACCCATATTCCCACAATGAGGAAGATGGCAAAGCGGAGATCAGTTTCACGGGCGCGATCACGAATGCGTCCGGCACGACGCTTACAGTTTCCGCGCTGGAAACAATGCAAAAATACATGGTGACAGGCACGTATACGATCGATGGAGCGCCAAGCGAATATAGGGGACTTGACCTGTTCAAGCTGATCAACGACCCGCTGATAGGCGCGTCGGCGAGTATGGAAGCCATAATCGTCTCTAACGGCAGCGGCCAGGAAACAAGGCTCACCGCAGCCGATCTGCAGGATCCCTCAAAGCGCGTTATCCTGGCTTACGGAATCACATCGAGAGGCTCGGGAGCGCCGCTTGCAGCGTCCGGCAGCGGCCCGATGAGGCTTGTAATAAATGGCGCTGCGGCGAAAGATTGCGTCACAAGCGTCACAAAAATCGAGATAGTAGCCGCGGAAGGGACGGGCTGGACTCACTCGTTCGGTAATTTCCTTCAATACGCGCAGCAGACTATCAGCATATCAGGATCCAATCTGTCAAAAACTGTCACATACACTGTCGAAGAAATAGAAGCGATGGAAAACATCGTGGTGAAGGATTCGTACCAGCTGGGAGGAGCGGTTTTCGTCGAAGGCGTCGACCTCTACAAACTCCTGCAGACTATCGGATTCGCAGACGGTCTTACCTCATCGGAAATAACCGTTTACGCTATCGACGGGTACGCCGTATCATTAACGGCGACGGACGTGGAAAAGGGGGTCAACGGTAAGCCTGTCCTTCTGGCATATGCGCAGGGAACGACAGCGGCGAACGGGCTTCCGCTCGTGCCGGAAGACACGGACGCCGGGTTCGACCCGAATGTCGGGAACGCTTACGGGCCGCTGCGCCTGATGGTGCATGACAATTCCGGCTGGTGCAACAAATGGGTCACCAGGATAGTCGCAGGCGCGGAGTCGGAATCGAAACCGGATGTGAAGGGCCCGGGTTTCGTCACATATGAAGCGGGAGCCGAACTGCCGTTTGCTGGAACTAGGAGCGTCGTTGCGGACGGCTCCGGCGGATTCTGGGTCGGCTCTTACGGCGGAGGACTTTCCTTTGTGGACTCTGCCGGAAAGGTGACTGTATACAATACAGAGTCTTCTCCGGCGCTGCAAACAGATTTTGTTTCCGCAGTTGCGGCGGACGATTCCGGCGGTGTGTGGTTTTCGCAAAATGCCAGCTATACCGATCTGACGCAAAACAGGGGGCTTGGCTACCTGAAGGACGGGAAAATCACCTGGTATGAAAAAGGCGGCGAGATACCGGACAACTACGTCCAGGCGATAGAGATCGATGATAGCGGGAATGTGTGGATAGGTTCTTTCGGAGGCCTGACGAAATATGACGGCAAAACGTGGAAGACATGGACAAAGGCGGACGGCTTCCCCGCAGTATCGGTCAGCGCGATAAAGGCTGACAGCAAAGGCGGCGTTTGGGTAGGGTTTTACCCGGACGGCGAAGGCACGCAGGACGATCCGTTCTATGGCGGTTATATCCATATGGACGCCGCAGGAAAAATAGATTTTTCACGCGTATACGAGGGTGAGTACAACGACAATATGGCGACGTCGCTTCTTGCGGATGTATGGGTGCGGGGGTTCGCAATTGATTCCGGGGGATTGATTTGGATAGTCCGTTCCGGCTCATTCGCAAATATGCCCACCTCCGTCGGAGGCAGGGTGGACTGTATATCGGACATGACGGAGTTCGGCGGCGGGTACAGACTGTATGATACATTCACAGGCAATGAGCTTCTTGGCAGCGCGTTGAAAGATAAAGGTGAGATTCGCGCCGTAGCCGCCGATCCGATAAGCGGAGTCTGGTTTGGAACGACGACGAGCGGCATCGCGCACAGAGCCGCGCTCGATGGAGAATTGGCATGGTTCAGCACGGAAAACTCAGCATGGGGCAGCGATAACATAACGCTCGATAATATCTACTGCCTGAGTTTTGCCCGGGGAGCGCTTTATGTGGGCTCAGCGGGCGGCGTGGCGGTTGATATGGACGCCAGGGTTTTCCGCGACGTCATCAGTCATTGGGCGAGGGAGAATATCTGCGAAGCAATGGATGCGGGTATCGTTTCAGGCTATGCGGACGAGCGTTTCGGACCGGATGACCCGCTCACGCGGGGGCAGTTCATAACGATGCTCCACAGATTGGCGTTCGCGTCAAAGGCCGTAGATTCGTGGTATTATGATTATGACGGTCAGTTTTCTGATGTGAGCTCCTCGGCGTATTATGCTAACGCGGTTGGCTGGGCAGCGGATAATGGTATTGCGAAAGGCGTTGGGAGCGGCTCATTTGCCCCTGATGTGGAGATTACCCGTCAGGACATGGCTGTGATGTTGTTCAACTATTATGAGCTTTACGTTGCAGATGCACAGCGCGTTAACGCTCCAGTAGTTTTCTCAGATGCGGGCGACATAGCGGGGTATGCCTCGCAGGCTGTATCGGCTATGCAGCAATACGGCGTCATCAACGGCAAGACGGAAGCTTCTTTCGCCCCGCTGGACAATACGACCCGCGCCGAAGCCGCCACAGTAATTGTTAGAATACTAAGGAACTGTTAAACAATGAACCAAATAGTAATATAAGGTTCTATTCCCGGCGCTATTATGTTATTATACATAATAGCGCCAATAATCTGCCCCCTGAGCCCTGAGCCCTGACTCCTAAATCCTAACTCCTAACTCCTACGCGCCTTTGGCGCGTCACCCCTGAGCGCATTGTTTGAAGGTGGTATATTATGCTTACTAAATACGGGCTCCCGCAGGTCGCTGTGTTCCCTGCTGTTACAGCCTGCATCATGATTTTGCTTGCAGTGTTTTTCCCGGCGCTTTGGATCATTCCAGTCGAAGCGCTGCTGTTAGTGATACTGATTTGGATTTTTTCGTTTTTCCGCGACCCGAAGCGCAGCATAAATCCGGACGACGGCATTCTATACTCGCCTTGCGACGGTACGGTCACGGAGGTCACGTCGGATGACGGAAAAATCAAGGTCAGCATGTTCCTGAGCATATACAACGTCCACATCAACCGCGCTCCTTGCAGGTCTGTCGTGAAAAGAGTCACGTATAGCATGGGGCAGTTTCGCAACGCAAAGGACCCTGACTCCGCAAGGCTGAACGAAGCCAACGAAATCGAGCTTGAAATGCTGGCAGACCCGGCGGACAGCATCGTCGTCAGGCAGATAAGCGGAGCGGTCGCCCGACGTATCGTGTGCAAAGCGAAGCCAGGCGACTCGCTCGGGCAAGGCGAGCAGTTCGGAATGATCAAGTTCGGCTCACGCACCGAGCTTATTCTGCCGGACGGCGATGCCCGCGCAGTCTGCGTGAAGCCGGGCGACAAAGTGAAAGCAGGTTTATCGGTTTTAGTGAGGTATACAGGTGCTTAAGTATGGTTCAATAAGTTAGTGGCTAGTAGCTAGTGTCTAGTGGCAGTTGTACTCGCGAATTATAGGAGTGTTAGCGAATGAGAGAGAAAGAACGGCTTAGATTTGTTGCTATATTACCCTCGGCGATCACACTGCTTAACGGGCTTTTTGGCTTTTGCGCTATTCTGATCGCGAGCCAGGAACCGCATCTAAGCTTTAGTTTTCCTCTGCTGCCGAGGGGGTTCATGTCTTACCCGGCTATTTCCGCATGGCTCATCATCTTCAGTATGATAGCGGACGCGCTGGACGGCAGCGTTGCGCGCGCAAGCGGGTATACATCAGGGTTCGGCGCGCAGCTGGATAGCCTTAGCGATGCAGTCAGCTTTGGCGTTGCGCCCGCTCTTATTTCATATAAAATGTTTGCAATCAAAGTAGCGGAGCTTCGGGGAAACGAGACGCGGTTTGCCAATCTGATCAGCCGATGGGTGCTGTTCGCGGCGATATTCTACGCGATGTGCGCGCTTGTGCGCCTGGCAAGGTTCAACGTGGAGACGGACGACGAAGAAGCGTCGCATATGAACTTTTCCGGATTGCCATCTCCCGCTGCAGCGGGGCTCATCATCAGTCTTGTTCTGTTCCATGAGGAGTTTGCTTCCTCATCAAACTTCATAACCCGCCTGAGCTTTGCCAGCTCGCCTCTGCCCCGTATTTTTGAAACTGTCTCAATGTGGTGCTTGCCATTTGCGCTCATGCTGGCAGGAGTTCTGATGGTCAGCAGGGTCACATATCCGCATTTCGTCAACCAGATGCTGCGAAGCCGCAAGCCCTTCACGTTGCTACCGCTGATGCTGTTTCTGGGACTCTTCATCGTATGGACGATAAACATCTCACTGCTGATAGTGTTTTTATCATTTTGTTTGTATGGGCTTGTCCGCTGGCTGGTAAATCTGCCTGGCCGGGAGAAGCACGGTGAAGGGCATTGACGAGAATGAGACTTTTTTCCGGAGCCGTAGCGGTAGTTGGAGCCGTATCAGTTTTAGCAATAATCAACTTCTATATTGCGCGAAACCTATACCGCTGGCTTTCGCTTATTTTCCCCGGTGTAAACCTCGTTGCGTTCATTTGCATATATGTTTTGCTGACAGCAGCGCTGATTATCGGTTTTATCCCGCTGCCATCATTCATACGAAACGTTGCAGGGCTGGTTAGCGCGTATTGGATGGGGATATTCATATATCTTTTGATTTTTTTACTTGCCTCAGACATTGTTGTGCTGGTCGGCAGACTGGTGCGCGTTATACCAAATCCACCCCCTCCCGATGTGATGTTTTTTAAGGGAATGGCGGCAGTAGTGCTGACTATAGCTTTTGTGTGTTACGGTTTGTTCAACGCAAATCAGATCCGTTTCGCATATTACGAGCTGGCACTGGAAAAGGGAACGCCCTCTGACGGGCTGAGACTGGTGTTGATAAGCGACTTGCATCTTGGCTCCATGAACGCCGAACGAAACCTTGCGCAAATAGTTGAGAGCGTTAACATACTGGAGCCTGATGCTGTTTTTATTGCGGGCGACATATTCAACGATGCCATCGGCACTTTGGCAGATCCGGGAAGGGTGATGGAACTCTTCAGGAGTTTCGACGCGGTTTACGGTGTTTATGCGTCTGTGGGCAACCACGACGGCGGGAGCAAATTCGGCGCTATCGCTGAGTTTCTAGACCAAAGCGGAGTAAAGCTTTTAAATGATGAGTGCGTAACGGTAGACGGCAGGTTTGTGATCGCCGGCAGGGTGGACCGCTCGCCGATAGGCGGTCTGGACGGCGTCAGTAGAGGTGAGATCGCGGATTTCCTGCCTTCGCCGCCCGGCGATATTCCTGTTATCGTTATGGACCACAATCCGGCAAGGATAGGCGAGTATGGCGGCGAGGTCGACTTGATTGTCGCAGGGCACACGCATAAGGGGCAGATGTTCCCGATGAATCTGATAACGAATGCGATGTATACGGTGCAGTACGGGCATTATCAAAAGGATGCGGGGAGCCCTCATGTGATAGTTACATCCGGGGTCGGAACATGGGGGCCGCCGCTCAGGGTCGGCTCGAATAATGAGATCGTTTGTATTGAAGTGAGAAGTGTTAAGTATGGAGACTAGGACTGCGAATCCGCTGGGATATGAGAAGATCGGCAGGTTGATACTGCGGTTTTCGACGCCTGCGATTGCGAGTAATTTGCTCAATGCGGTGTATAATATCGTCGACCAGATCTTCATCGGGCATGGTATCGGAACAAGCGGGATAGCCGCCACGAACATTGCGTTTCCGCTGGTGACGCTGACGGGCGCGATATCCATTATGCTCGGAGTCGGCAGCGCGTCGAACTTCAATCTCAGCCTCGGTGCGGGTGAGCATGACAAAGCAAGCAAGTTCGCGGGTAACGGGCTGAGCATGATGGTGCTGTGCGGCGCCGCGCTTTCAGCGTTGTCGCTGATTTTTATGAACCAGCTGCTGGTCCTTTTCGGCGCAAACAGCGAGATAATGCAGCTCTCGAAGGAATACACGATCATTATTGCGCTTGGTATCCCGTTTCAGGTTTTGACGGTGGGCGTATGCCAGCTTGTCAGGTCTGACGGCAGTCCGAGCTGGTCGATGGTGAGCATGATGTCAGGAGCAGCGTTCAATCTGATATTCGACCCGATTTTCATGTTCGTATTCGGATGGGGGATTAGGGGAATCGCCGTGGCGACAGCGCTCGGGCAAGTGTTATCCGCCTCTTTGGCGCTCAGCTACGTTGTGCGCGGGATGAAAACTGTGAAGCTGACAAAGCAGTCTTTTTCTCTTAGCTTCAAAAACGCGAAAGCGATCTGTGCGCTGGGCGGAGCGGGCTTTGCAAACCATGTGGCAATGACGCTTGTGAATATCGTGCTGAACAACACGCTCAAATACTACGGTGATTTGTCGCACTACGGGAGCACGATCACGCTGGGCGCAGTTGGCGCGATTTCAAAAATCAGCGTTATTTTCATGTCTTGCAGCGTCGGACTCAGCCAGGGATGCCAGCCGATTAACGGATTCAACTATGGTGCGAAGAACTTCGCAAGGGTCAAAAAAACACTGAAATCCGCGCTCATTTGCGCTACAGTGATGTCAGTGTTTTTTTTCCTGATATTTCAATTGTTTCCGCGCACGATCATCAGCATTTTCGGAGAAGGCACGCCGGATTATTATGCGTTCGCGACGCTCTACTTGCGAGTGTATATGTTTATGACGTTTGCCAATGGCTTCCAACCGCTTGCATCAGGGTATTTCACCGCTACAGGCAGGGCAAAGGTCGGAATGTTCATTTCGCTGACGCGCCAAGTGATCTTCCTTATACCGCTGCTGCTGATACTTCCCGTTTTCTACGGGATAGACGGCGTTGTATTCGCAGGACCGATCGCCGACTGCGTTTCCGCGGGCCTTTCCATTTTCTTTATTACGCGCGAATTCAGAAGGCTGGATGCGCGTATAAATGAAACGAGCTTGGCATGACTCCGGCAGGCTACATTGCTTTCGCTTCTTCGACTGCGCGCTTGCCCATCTCATACGCGCGCTGCAGGTCTTTCGGGAATACCTCCTCCCTGCGTTTTCTGCGTTCCTCGACGTCAAACATCGCCGCATCATACCTGCTGTAATCGTCAAACTGCCAGGTGGCGTTGGCTTCGATCAGCTCCGTGGGACCGATAAAACGGCTCATCACGCCGATCAAGCCTTCGTTGAGCGACTTGTGGAAGAACTCCTCCGGGGCATTTGTAGTAAGGATAATCTTCACAGGAATACGCCTTGTATAAAGAAGCATGTGATCCTTATCACAAGCGAGTCCCGCAAACCACAGGCGCTCGCATAATGCGCGCAATCCGGCGGTGACGTCGCCGAAGTAGACAGGAGAGCCGAATATCACCGCTTCGGCAGCCAGGATATCGTCCAGGACCTGCGTGAGGCCGTCGCGCATCGCGCACCTGCTGTGGCTAGGACCGCCCAGCAGCAAACAGCTG